>Ga0193726_1000172_pt1 | contig 89085 bp, 70 predicted proteins | sample H2c1metaG_FD_144928 | JGI IMG/M metagenome (GOLD analysis project Ga0193726, IMG submission 144928) | Soil microbial communities from a riparian zone of the East river system, Colorado, United States - H2c1 | ecosystem: Environmental > Terrestrial > Soil > Riparian zone | place: USA: East River... | reverse complement strand
GTTCTACCACTACCAAGTGCACACGAGGCCGCGGGTGCAACGGGCATCCGGCGTTCCCCACGCCCTCTTTGGGCGGAAGATTCATCAACGGCTCGGGCGCATGGCGCGGCGAGGGCGTGAACGCATGTCTACGAAGATTATTCAAAGCGATCGCGCCACACTTTCAGTCGTGATCGCGCGAAAGAGCCTGTGAAGAATACCGACCTCATCCTGAGGAGCGCGCCCTCGCGCGCGTCTCGAAGGATGGCCGCGAGTCCCTGCTTTTGCGTCCATCCTTCGAGACGCTTGCTTCGCAAGCTCCTCAGGATGAGGTCCGTATCGTTCACAGCCTCGAAAGCGGGCGATCCAGTATTCCGAGGCATCAATGATGGAATCGAAAGGCCGCAGCGTACTGGATACCCGCTGGAGCCTGTCATCGGGCTCGCCGAAGGCGAGACCCGGTGGCCGGGGATGACGGCGGTGTTTTGGGCGACACCTTCCGTAGCCCGGACGAAGCCACCCGCGCGAATGCCCGTCCGAGGACATTTTATGGTTTCCCTCCCCGCGGACTCCGCTAGATTATCCTCAAAGGCCATCACAAGGCCAAAGCGTCCGGGGAGGACAATCGTCGTGCACAAGGGGCGTGTCGTATTCGGCGCCATGGACGAGGTGGTTTTCGGGCGCCCTGCCGCCGAGGCGGTGGTCGGGCAGATGGACCGTCTGGGCGCGGCCCGCGCGTTTCTGATGGTCAGCGGCACCCTCAACCGCGAGACCGACGAGATCGAGAAAATCCGCCAGTGCCTTGGATCCCGCTGCGTGGCGACCTTCGATGCGATGCCGCCGCATACGCCACGCGAGGCCGTCATTGCCGCCGCCGCGCAGGCCCGCGCCGTCAACGCCGATCTCATCGTCACGGTGGGCGGAGGGTCGGTCACCGACGGCGCCAAGGCGGTTCAGCTTTGCCTCGCCAATAATATCAGCACCGTCGAAGGCATCGACCAGATCCGGGCGCACAAGGGCGTCGCGCCGGACATGAAGGCGCCATCGGTGCGCCAGATCAGCGTCCCGACCACGATCGCCGGCGGCGAGTTCAGCGCCATCGCCGGCGTCACCAACCAGCAGACCAAGGTCAAGGAGATGCTGCGCCATGATCTGGTCATGCCGCGCGCAGCGATTCTCGATCCCGCGGTAACCGTGCATACGCCCGAATGGCTGTTTCTTTCGACCGGCATCCGCGCCGTCGATCATTGTGTCGAAGGCCTGTGCTCACGGGAGGCGCATCCCTACGTCGACGCCCAGGCGGTGAAGGGACTTTCGATGCTGACGCAGGCGTTGCCGCGCGTGAGGGAAAACCCCGGTGATCTCGACGCCCGGATGGATTGCCAGATCGGCACCTGGCTGTCGATGGGACCGCTGTCCGCGGGCGTGCCGATGGGAGCCAGTCACGGCATCGGTTATGTGCTCGGCGCCGTGTATGACGTGCCCCACGGATACACTTCCTGCGTGATGCTGCCGTCGGTGATGCGCTGGAACAAACCTGACAACGCCGAGCGGCAGGAACTGGTTTCCGCGGCGATGGGACATCCGGGCGAGGATGCCGCCGAGGTGTTGGACTGGTTCATCCGCGACCTTGGAATGCCGCGCAGCCTGCACGAGATCAAAATCGGTCCGGAGCATTTCGAGCGGATCGCGGAGCAGGCCATGGCGACGCCGTGGATTCCGCGCAACCCGCGCAAGATCGATGGCCCGGCGCAGGTGCGCGAGATCCTTGTTCTGGCCGCATAGGAGCGTCGGAGACATCATGTACACCGGCAAGCATGCTCATCTCCGTCCGCTTCAACCCGCCTTCATCATGGCGAACTCCGGCGAGGCGGTGACCTATGCCGAGCTGGAGGCGCGCAGCAATCGTTTGGTGCATTTGCTTCGCAATCGGGGTCTCAAGCGGCTCGACCACTATGCCATCTTCATGGAGAACAACGGCCGCTACCTGGAGGCCTGCGGCGCCGGTGAGAGGTCCGGACTTTATTGCACCTGCGTCAATTCATATCTGACGCCAAGTGAACTCGCCTACATCGTCAACAACAGCGAATCCCGCGTCCTGATCACGTCAGTGGCAAAGCTTGACGTCGCGCGCGAGGCGCTCAAGGAGTGCGCCAAGGTCGAACTCTGCATCGTTGCCGATGGCCCGGGAGAGAGCGAACGCGTCGTCGGCCTGCAAGAGGTCACGGCTGGGCTGCCCAAGACGCCCATCGGCGACGAGTACATCGGCACCGCGATGCTTTATTCGTCCGGCACGACCGGCCGACCGAAAGGCATCCTGCGCCCACTTCCGGAGCAACCGCCGCAACAGCAGCTCCCGATGTTCGACTTCCTGCAAAAACTCTGGCAGTACCGCGAGGGCATGATCTATCTGTCGCCGGCGCCGCTCTATCATGCGGCACCGCAGGCCGCGGTCAATCTTACGATCCGCAGCGGCGGCACCGCCATCATCATGGAGAGTTTCGATCCCGAGCGCTATCTCGAGCTGATCGAGAAATGGGGCGTCACCCACAGCCAGCTGGTGCCGACCATGTTCTCGCGCATGCTGAAGCTGCCAGAGGCCGCGCGGAAACGCCACGACCTGTCATCCCTGGAGATCGCGATCCACGCCGCGGCGCCCTGTCCCGGGTTGGTGAAGGCAGACATGATCGAGTGGTGGGGACCGATCATCCACGAATATTACGGCGCCACAGAAGGCCTTGGATTTACCGCCTGCAACAGCGCGGAATGGCTGGCGCACCGGGGAACCGTCGGCAAGGTCCTGCTGGGCGACCTTCACATTCTCGATGAAAACATGCAGCCCTGCCCCGTGGGCACGCCGGGCACGGTCTGGTTCAAGACCGCGTCGCCGTTTGAATATTTCAACGATCCGGACAAAACCAAGGAGGCCCGCTCGCCGGATGGCAGCATGAGCACGGTCGGCGATGTCGGCTATGTCGACAGCGACGGCTTCCTTTATCTCACCGATCGCGCGACCTTCATGATCATCTCCGGCGGCGTCAACATCTATCCTCAGGAGTGCGAGAATCTCTTGATCACCCACCCCAAGATCGCGGACGCCGCCGTGTTCGGCGTTCCCAATGCCGATCTTGGCGAGGAAGTAAAAGCGGTGGTGCAGCCGATGCCGGGGATTCCGCCGGGGCCGGATCTCGCCGAGGAGCTGATGTTGTTTTGCAGCCAATCCCTGTCGCGCCAGAAGGTGCCGCGCTCGATCGACTTCGAGGCCGAGTTGCCGCGGCTTCCAACCGGAAAGCTTTACAAGCGGCTGTTGCGTGATCGCTACTGGTCCGACAAGACCTCTCGGATTTTGTGAAGAAGGGGACTGGTATTCGCCGGGGTGTGACGGAGGATCCTCATGCCGGCCAGGAAATTTTGCCGTAAAGTTACTCAACAAAAACAGGGAGGGATTTGCATATGGACGTCGTGCCGTTGGGTCCAGGATTCGCCGCCGAACTGCGCGGTGTGACGCTTGCGGATGTCGCCTCCGACGATGCCGCCTATACGGCGGCGCGCACGGCGTTTGAGGAACATTCCGTTCGGGTGGTGCGCGGCCAGGAGGTGACCGACGAGATTCAACTGGCGTTTTCGCGCCGCTTCGGTCCTCCGGAAGTCACCAAGGTCGGTTCACAGGGGACGGGTACTCATTTCGTGATCCTGAGCACCATCGGCCCTGACGGAAAGGTGGTGCCGTCCGATCACCGGCAAGCCTTGCGCAGCAAGGCCAACCAGCTTTGGCATACCGACTCATCGTTCAAGCGCGTGCCGGCGCTCACATCGATCCTTTCGGCGCGAATCATCCCGGCACGCGGCGGCGAAACCGAATTCGTCTCGACCCGGCTTGCCTTCGAACGGCTCGACGCGGACTTGCGCGACAAGCTCGAGAATTCCTTTGCCTGGCACGACTACGCGCATTCGCGTAAGCAAATCACAGCCGACCTCGCGAGCCCCGAGGAGCGCGCGGCGCTGCCGCCGCAATGCTGGCGCATGGTGTGGAAGAATCCCACGCACGGCCGCAGCGCGATTTATCTCGCCTCGCATGCTTATGCAGTCGAAGGCATGGAGGCGGCGGCGGGAAAGCAGCTGATCGACGAACTGATGGCGGCCGCGACCGCGCCCGGCACGAGCTACCTGCACCAATGGCAAGGAGGGGATGTCGTGATGTGGGACAACCGCGCGACCATGCATCGCGGACGCCCGTGGCCGGCGCACGAGCCGCGCCTGATGGTCCGCACGACGATCTCCGCGACCGAGGCGGATGGCGTTGACACCATGCGCCTGCCGTCGTCGCAGGCAGCGGAATAGCGGCCTGCCCATGCTTCCCGGGGCGCGCGTTCAATTTGCACTACAAGCGGAAGCGTTCAGAGCCGGCGGCGAGGTCGTTAGAACACGACCCCTAGACGTCGCCCGTGGGTCCAAACCACCCGACAACGCTTCTTCGTGACGCCAAACAGCAATTCAAATCGATTGGGCACTTTGGTCTGCGGGTCTACCTCGAGGCATGCCCCACCGGGCGAATAGTCAATAACGTTGCAATCAACCACGGGAGCCTTCGGGCCAACGATTATTTTGGCCTTGGAACTCCTGCCCGTCGGGCGAACGCGAGCAAAGTTTCGCGGATACATTACCGGCCCCTGCCATTGATTAGAAACTCATCAGACAGACTCACAGACTATCCTGAAAATTTCGTTTCAGTTTATGGTTATCGAAATACATCATGCGGTGGCCAACAAGGCACAGCTCAACAAGCATCGTTCGAGGTGCGCCGGTGCCGCCGGTCAGCAGGATCGCGAGCCGATTCACAGCCGGAGGTTTCGCAAGCTCAAAGTTGCAACGGAACAGCAGATAAAGTCATCAGGGGGCGCAGTCGCCGGGCTGGCCCGCGACGCAATCTCCTTCGAACGGACGACGGCGCGTGGCGGTGGATTGATTATTGAAATTGTACCACGGCAATCTATGCTCGCGGATACCCAAAGGCATGGCGATGTGGTGGTTCGACAAGGGCAAGCCCAAGGAAATCTGGGACGAAGATATCCAGTGGCCTATTGGCGATATTGAAGCGGCGCATAAGATACGCGGCATCTGCCGGTCCGCCAATGATAGCGCTGAACAAATAGGCGGCCTTGCTGACGGCTTGAATAACCAGACCCACAAGCACGAGGCCGACCGGTACGAACACGCCGCCAAGACCGCGATGAAAATCGCGATCAAGATTTCCGATGACCTGTTGCGCGACTCCGCGGTACGTCAGATTGTGGACCTGTGTTTGAAGGCCAACGATTTGAAGACAGCGCGAATACTGTTTCGCGCGATTCAGGCCGTATCCATCAGAGAAGATGTACTGAATGACTATCCGATATTGCGGCAGTGACCTTGCCGGCTGGTGAGAGGAATGATGGCCTGCGATGGATCGAAAGCAGTCGTGACCAGCGCGCGCCTTTAAGGCTTTGTTGCAAACCAGATGACATGGCGCGAACCGCTGCGCTTTGTCGTGGCGCGCACCGCGACCTCGTTCACATCGAAGCCGGCGGCGCGAAGCCGTTTGGAAAACAGCGGATTCGGCCCCGACGACCATACGGCGAGGACGCCGCCCGGTCGCAGCGCCCCGCGGATCGCTTTCAACCCCTTCAGATCGTAGAGCGCATCATTCGCTTTGCGGATCAGACCTTCCGGGCCGTTATCGACATCGAGCAGGATCGCGTCGAACGCCGAGTCGTGAGATCGAATGACATCGACGACGTCCGCCTCCCGAATGCTGGCGCGAGGATCGTCAAGACTATCGCCGAAGATGTCGGCCATCGGACCTCGCGCCCACGCGATGACGGCGGGCACGAGTTCGACCACCATGATCCGCGCGTCGCTTCCCAGCACGGCAAGCGCGGCGCGCAGGGTGAATCCCATGCCCAGCCCGCCGATCAGTAAATGCGGGCTCTTGACCGCTTCGATTCTTCTGCAGGCGAGCGTGGCGAGCGCCTCCTCCGATCCGCTGAGGCGGCTGCTCATCAGTTCGTTCTGGCCCAGCCTCATGGAGAACTCGGCACCTCGCTGCATCAGACGAAGTTGGACGTCGGCGCCAGGCACGCGGGCGGTATCGAGCTGTAACCACGGAATCATGCGATGCTTCTACGCTGTTTTAGCTGAATCGTGCGAGGTCTAGCACAGGCAACGGTCGCGTCGCGCGTGCCCGCTTTGCTGGAGTGGCAGGCGTAACCATCGGACTGCAAGCTGCAGCTGTCCAAATTTTAGTCGCCGTTTGTCGACAGTTTCATCTCGCGGCCTGGATTAGCGTCATGTGAGCCTCCCTTGTCATGGTTTCAAACCGGCCCAAAGCTTGCATTCTCCAGCTTTGACAGGGCTTTCCGCCCGTAGCATCCGGCCCGCAAAAGGTAAGTCATGCTGAAGAAGATCGTGCTTGGCCTCGTTTTGACCTGCAGCGCCAGCGTTGCGCTCGCGCAGGAGCAGAAGATGGGAGGTGTCATCAATGCCGTGATCCAGCCCGAGCCGCCCGGTCTGATGCTGGCCATGATCCAGAATGGCCCGACCCAGATGGTGTCCGGCAATATCTTTGAAGGTCTGCTGCGCTACAGCCCGAAACTGGAGCCGCTGCCCGGCCTCGCCGAAAGCTGGACTGTCAGCGAGGACGCCAAGGTCTACACCTTCAAGCTCAAGCCGGGCGTGAATTGGCACGACGGCAAGCCGTTTACGTCGGCCGACGTTCTGTTCTCGATCGAAATGTGCAAGCAAACCCATGCGCGGGCGCGGGCCAACCTGGTACAGCTTGAAAAGGTTGAAGCGCCCGACGACCTCACCGTGGTGTTCACGCTGAAGCAGCCGTTCGGACCGTTCCTCGGCATCTTCGAGGTCGGCTCGCTGCCGATGGTTCCCAAGCATTTGTACGACGGCACCGACTTCAAGACCAACCCTTACAATAACGCGCCTGTCGGTACCGGCCCGTTCATGTTCAAGGAATGGCAGAAGGGTTCGTTCGTTCGCCTCGTGAAAAATCCCGATTACCACGTCAAGGGCAAGCCTTACATCGATGAAATCTACTGGCAGGTCATTCCGGACGCCGCGGCTCGCTCCGTCGCATTCGAGACCGGCAAGGTCGATGTGCTGCCCGGCGGCTCGGTGGAGAATTTCGACGTGCCGCGGCTCAGCAAGTTGAAGGACGTCTGCGTCACCGGCGCCGGCTGGGAATTCTTCAGCCCGCTGGCCTGGATGTGGCTCAACAATCGCGCCGGTCCGACGTCGAACAAGAAATTCCGCCAGGCCGTGATGTACGCGGTCGACCGCAACTTCGCCAAGGACGTGATCTGGAATGGGCTGGGCAAGGTTGCCACCGGCCCGTCGGCGTCTACCATCAAGTTCTACACCGACGACGTTCCGAAATACGACTTCAATCCGGCAAGGGCCAAGGCGCTGCTGAAGGAAGCCGGCTACAATGGCGAGAAGGTGCGTCTGATGCCGCTGGCCTATGGCGAAACCTGGCAGCGCTGGGGCGAAGCCGTAAAGCAGAACCTGCAGGACGTCGGCATCAATATCGAGACCATCGCCACCGACGTGCCTGGCGGGAACCAGAAGATCAGCGACTGGGATTACGACATAGCGTTCTCGTATCTTTATCAGTACGGGGATCCCGCGCTTGGCGTCGGCCGCAACTACGTCTCCAGCGCGATCGCCAAAGGTGCTGTGTTCAACAATGTCGAGGGCTACTCCAATCCGGAGGTCGACAAATTATTTGCCGACGGCGCGGTCGCGACGCCGGATTCCAAGCGCAAGGAAATCTACGAAAAGGTACAGAAGATTCTGGTCGAGGACGTGCCGGTGGCATGGATGCTCGAACTGCAATTTCCGACCATCACCCATTGCAAGATCAAGGACCTTGTTACGACAGCCATTGGCGTCAATGACGGCTTCCGCGACGCCTGGATTGACAAGTGAACGCATCGGCGGCATGTCCGCGCCGAAACCCGGCACCTGTCGGGCACTGGTGCCGGCGAATTGTGATGCGCGTAAAATGAGCCTTTGATGCTGTCATTCGTTGCCCAGCGGATCGTCAAGGGCGCGATCGTTCTGCTTGCGATCATCGTCTTGAACTTCTTCCTGATCCGGCTTGCGCCCGGCGATCCGGCCGTGGTCATGGCCGGCGAGGCCGGCGCAGGCGACCAGATATTCGTGGCCCAGTTGCGCGAAAAATTCGGTCTCGACCGGCCGCTACCGGAGCAATTGTTTCTGTACGTCAAGGGCATCCTCAGCTTCGATCTCGGCTTTTCGTTTCGCCAGCAGACGCCGGTCTCGAAACTGATCATGGATCGCCTGCCAGCGACGCTGTTGCTGACGATGACGGCATTCGCGATCTCGCTCCTGCTCGGGATTCTGCTTGGCACGCTGGCGGCGCGCTGGGCCGGAACCTGGGCGGATACCGCGATCACGGTGCTGGCGCTGGTGTTCTATGCCACGCCGCTGTTCTGGATCGCGCTGATGGCGATCCTGCTGTTCTCGGTGGCGTTGAATTGGCTGCCGAGTTTCGGCTACGAAACAGTCGGCGCGAATTACACCGGCCTTGCCCACATGCTGGACGTCGGCGCGCATCTGATCATGCCGGCGATGACGATCGGCCTGTTCTTCATGGCGACCTATGCGCGGATGACGCGTGCCTCGATGCTGGAGGTGAAGCGGCTCGATTTCGTCAAGACCGCCCGCGCCAAGGGGCTCAGCGACAGCGTGATTCAGCGACGCCATGTGCTGCGTAATGCCCTGTTGCCGGTGGTGACGCTGGCCGGCGTGCATTCGGGCACCTTGATCGGCGGCGCCGTGCTGACCGAAACGGTATTCGCCTGGCCCGGGATTGGCCGGCTGATGTACGAGGCACTGCTGCAGCGCGACTACAATCTGCTGCTGGGTGTTTTCGTGGTGTGTTCGGCGATGGTGCTGATCTTCAATCTTGTCACCGATCTGGTCTACCGCATGGTCGATCCGCGCATTGATTTCGCCGCATGAAGCAGTTCTGGAAGCAGATGTTGCGCAACCCCAGCGGGCTGATGGGCCTGATCATCCTGGTGATCGCGATTTTCCTCGCCGTGCTCGGACCAATGGTGTTCCCGAACTCGCCGTGGCGAATGGTACAGCGGCCGTTCCTCCCGCCCTTCACGCTATCGGCTGTTCCGCTCGGCACCGACGCGCTGGGACGCGATGTCTTTGCCGGTATCATTTACGGCGCGCGCGTCTCGTTGCTGGTCGGCCTCGTCTCGACACTGGCCGCGCTTGCGATCGGCGTTCCGCTTGGCGCCATCGCCGGCTATTTCGGCGGCCGGATCGACGACGCGCTGATGCGCTTCACGGAGTTCTTCCAGACCATTCCAAGCTTTGCTCTTGCCATCGTGCTGGTGGCGATCCTGCAGCCATCGATCTACTCGATCGTCGCCTCCATCGCCATCGTCAGCTGGCCCCCGGTCGCGCGGCTGGTGCGCGGCGAGGTGCTGTCCTTGCGCACCCGCGAATATGTCCAGGCCGCCATCGTCACCGGCCAGACCCACAGATGGATCATCTGGCACGAAATCCTGCCCAACGCACTGTCGCCTGTGATCGTGCTGGCGTCGTTGATGGTTGCGACCGCGATCCTGCTGGAATCGTCGCTGTCATTCCTCGGCCTTGGCGATCCCAATCTGATTTCGTGGGGCTATATGGTCGGCGCCGGCCGCACGGTGATCCGGCAAGCGTGGTGGATCACCGTATTTCCAGGCTTGGCCATCCTGGTGTCCGTGCTCGGTCTCAATCTGGTTGGCGAAGGCCTCAATGACGCGCTCAATCCGCGGCTTGCGCGGGACGGGCGCTGAACATGCCTGCCGATCCCGCCGTCACCATCACAAACCTGAGAATTGCGCTGCCGCCCGGCGGCGAGCGCGCCTACGCCGTCGATAACATCTCGTTCGATCTTAAGCCCGGCGAAATCGTCTGCGTGGTCGGTGAATCCGGCTCGGGCAAGTCGATGTGCGCGCACGCGCTGATGGGACTGCTGCCCGACAGTGTCACCACTGACGCCGGCGAGATCGCGTTCGAAGGCCGTAATCTGCTGGCGCTCGATGAAGACGGTTGGCGCGATCTGCGCGGACGCCGCATCGCGATGGTGTTTCAGGAACCGATGACGGCGCTCAATCCCTTGATGCGGATTGGCGACCAGATGATGGAAATGTTCGAGGCCCATGGCCTGCTGTCGCCGCGCGAACGCCGACAAAGGGCGCTGGGCCTCGCGCGGGAAGTCGGACTTCCCGACCCTGAGAGAATCGTGCGCGCCTATCCGCATCAGTTGTCCGGCGGCCAGCGTCAGCGGGCGATGATCGCGATGGCGCTGGCGCTGGAGCCCACGGTGCTGGTGGCGGACGAGCCTACCACCGCGCTCGATGTCACCACGCAAGCGCAAATTCTCAAGCTGATCCGCGATCTGCAGCGCAGCCGCAACATGGCCGTCATGTTCATTACCCACGATTTCGGCGTGGTCGCCGATATCGCCGATCGTGTGGTCGTGCTGCGGCATGGACAGGTGGTCGAGCAAGGCAGCGCGCAGGAGGTTCTTAATCGCCCGCAGCACGCCTATACCAAGGCGCTGCTCGCCGCGGTACCGTCGATGACCCCGCCGCAGCGAACGCCGCTGGTCGATCGCAACAAGGCGGTCGACGTGATCGGCCTCGACAAGACCTATGTCACATCAGGCGGCTGGTTTCGGCCGGATCGCACGGTTCAGGCCGCGAACGAAGTCAACTTCTCGATTCTGAAAGGCGAGACGCTCGGTCTGGTCGGCGAGTCCGGTTCCGGCAAGTCGTCGGTCGCGCGTCTGGTGTTGCGGCTGATCGAGGCCGATCGCGGCACCGTCCGGATCGGCGACGTCGACCTGATGCAACTCGAGGGCAAGGCGCTGCGCGACCAGCGCCGCCGCATCCAGATGATTTTTCAGGATCCGTTCGCCTCGCTCAATCCTCGCCGCAAGGTCGGGCAAATCATCAGCGACGGTCCGATTGCGCATGGCTCCGATCCCAAGCTGGCGCGACAGCGCGCCCGCGATCTGCTCGACATGGTTGGTCTCGATGCCGGAGCGACGGAACGCTACCCGCACGAGTTCTCGGGAGGCCAACGGCAACGCATCGGCATCGCGCGCGCGCTGGCGCTCGATCCGGAAATCCTGGTGGCCGACGAGGCCGTCTCGGCGCTCGACGTCTCGGTGCAGGCGCAGGTGCTGGCTTTGCTGGAAGACCTGAAGACCCGGCTTGGACTTTCGATGCTGTTCATTACGCACGATCTGCGCGTCGCGGCGCAGATCTGCGACCGCATCGCGGTGATGCAGCGCGGCGTGATCGTTGAACTTAAGGCCACAGCGACATTGTTCGCAGGCCCCGAGCATCCCTACACCCGCGAGCTTCTGGCGGCGGTGCCAGGTCAACGCAAGCCGGTTTCCTTGTCGGCGTAAGCGATCCCGCCCTCCTCTATCCCAACATCTGCGTGTCGCCGCAGATCGAGATTGCCTGACCGGAAATCGTCCTGCCGCGCGGGCTGCACATGAACAGGATCTGATCGGCGAGTTGCTCCGGCGTCACGTAGTCCTTGATCGAGGTGTAGGAAAACGCCGTGCGCTCCATCTCGGCGTAGGAGATCCCGCGCTGCTGCGCCTTGGCTTCGAGGACCCGGCGCTGGCGGTCGCCGGCGACAAGGCCCGGCAGTATAGCATTGACGCGGATGTTGTCCGGCCCGAGTTCGATCGACAGCGATTTGGTGAAGCCGATCACGCCCCATTTGGCCGCGGCATAGGGGGTGCGCATCGCGAAGCCGAGCCGGCCCGCGGCCGACGAGATATTGACGATCGACGCGTTCTTGCTCTGGCGCAAATGCGGCACCGCGAGCCGCGCGCAGTTGAATTGCCCGGTCAGGCAAATCTCCAGACAACGGTCCCAGTCTTCCGGATTCATGTCCTCGACCCTGGATGTCGGTCCGGCAATGCCGGCATTGTTGACGAGCACGTCGAGGCCGCCGAGTTTTGCGACAGCGTCCGCGAACAGGTTTTTCACCGCCGATCGGTCGGAGACATCGCATGATGTCTGCGTAATCGCCGGATCGCTCGAGGCGAGCGCGGACAGCGCCATTTCATCGACGTCGCAGGTGTGAACCTTGGCGCCATCGTTTGCGAAGGCGCGCACGATCGCGAGCCCGATGCCGCCTGCGCCGGCGGTTACCAGAACGCGTAAACCCTTGAGCTCGAGATCCATGATCGCTCCGAGATGTTTTTGAGAAAGCGTCAGCCGGCCAGGCCGCCGCGAGAAAGAATAAAATCCGCCGCGCCGCTGATGTCGGCGGCTATGCCGTCAAGCGCCGCACCGCTGTTGCCGGCGGCGATGGCCTGGCGCACATCGGCATGGAACCTGATCGCGTCGCCCTTCGCCAGCCGTTCGGGATTGGCGCGCAGATCGAGATTGATCACCGGCCCCGCCTTGAGCCAGAGCGCGCGGATGATTTCCACCAGGATCGGCGAGTGCGCCGCTTCATAGACCGCGAAGTGAAACGTCTTGTTGAGTTCGACCGCGCGCGGCAGGTCGGGCGCCGGTAACAAACTCTCCGCCTTCATCGCCTCTTCCGCGCTCGCGATCGACACAAGATCGCTGTTGCTACGATGCAGCGCTGCTTGCGCCGCCGCATGTCCCTCGATCGCGATGCGCACTTTGGTGAGATCGCGAAATTGCGCCGCCGACATCAGCGGCACGCGCACCGCGCGGTTCGGCGTCACCTCCAGCGCCTTGTCGGCGACCAGCCGTGACACCGCCTCACGCACCGGCATGATGGAGACGCCGAGCACATCCGCGGCTGCCCGGAGCGACAGTTTTTCGCCCGGCGCCAACCGGCCGGAAATCAGGAGATCGGCCAGCTTCGCGTAAGCGCGCTCGCCCAGCGTCTGACGGTCGAGCGGCTCCACCAGGTTGAGCGCGGCAGGCAGGTTCAACGCGTTTCTCCCATTGAGGGCGAATTTCGAGAGAGGACTCGACAACGCCCCCGTCTTTTGCCACCCTAACTGTGATCACAGATCACGGCAAGCGAGACAATGCGCTCCCAACGGACTGCGCACTTGCCGGAGAACAGACAGCCGCATCGCGCGGCCGTATCAGGGAGACGAAGACTGATGTCAGACCATAATCAATTCACGCGCCGTGGCCTGCTGAAGACCGCCGGCGGCATTGCATTGGTGTCGGGAATTTCCGCGCCGGCGATTTTGCGCGCGCAGACCGCCGACGTCATCAAGATCGGCCATCTGACGCCGCGCACCGGTTTCCTCGGGCCGCTCGGCGAATACGCCGTGATGGCGGTCGATCTCGCGGTGGAGGAGATCAATGCCGCGGGCGGCATGATGGGACGCAAGGTCGAACTGCTCAAGGAAGACTCGGTCAATCCGCAGACTGCCTCGACCAAGGCCGAACGCATGATCGAGCGCGACAAGGTGGCCTGCATCATCGGCGAGATTTCTTCCGCCTCGTGCCTGACCATCGCGCAGGTCGCCTCGCGCAACAGGACCTTGTACATCAACACCGGCGGCAATTCGGATGCGCTGCGCGGCAAGGACTGCCAACGCTATATGTTCCACGTCGAGTCACAGAATTCGATGTATGTGAAGACCGTCGGCCGCTCGTTCCTGCGCGACGGACTGGTCAAGGGCAAGAAGTGGTATTCGCTGACCGCGGACTATGCATTCGGCCATGACCTCCTCAAAGTCAGTAAGCGCTTCATGGAAGGCAATGGCGGCAACTTCGCCGGCGACGATCTGGTGCCGACCGACGCCACCGATTTCTCCGCTTATCTGCTGAAAATCCGCGAGGCCAAGCCCGACCTGGTCGTGATCAATCTCGCGGGCAACCAGATCACCAACTTCCTCAAGCAATATGCCGAGTTCGGTCTGACCTTCCCGGTCGGCGGGTTCGGTTTCGACACCGCGCTGGCCTGGGCCGCGGGCAAGGGCAATTTCGTCGGCACCTGGCCGGTGGTCTGGCATCATCTGGTCGACACGCCCGGCTCCAAGACCTTCGTTGCGGCCTTTACCAAGAAATATTCCAAGCCGCCGGAGAACCAGGCCTGGGGCGATTACATCTCCATGAAGATCGTTGCGCAGACCATCAATGAGCTTAAATCGGCGGAATCGCCGAAGATTATTGAGCACTTCGAGAAGGGCGCGAAATTCGATCTGCTGAAGACGCGGCCGGGCTACTTCCGCGGGTCGGATCACCAATTGATGCATGAAATGTATGCGGTCACGGCGCTGCCCGCTGACAAGATCAAGAATCAGTGGGACATCTTCGCCTCGAGTCCGGCGGTGCCGGGTCCCGACGAAGACCTGGAGGTGATCGCCGCCACCAAGGAAGAGAACAGCTGCACGTTCCCGAGTTGAGAGATCCGAGTTCTCTTACCCTCCCCTGAAGGGGGAGGGTCGGCTCGTATCGCGCGAAGCAAGATGCGAGACGGGGTGGGGTGACAGTCTCTCAACTCGGACGCCGCCCGAAACGAGAGACTGTCACCCCACCCCGCCGCTCATTGCATTCGCGTCGACCCTCCCCCTCCAGGGGAGGGTAAAAAGAACGCCACCGTTCAAAGAACGCCACCTTCGGTAATGAGACCAGAACCATGTCCGCCATGTTGTTAGCGCAGCAGATTCTCAACGGGCTGCTTGACGGCGTCTACTATCTCCTGATCGCGCTTGGCCTGTCGCTGATCTTTTCGCTCGGCGGCATCGTCAATCTCGCGCATGGCGCGTTCTATGCGATCGGCGCCTATCTCACTTTGGTGTTTTCGCCGTATATCGGCTTCGGCGGGTCATTCGTGGCGGCGCCGGTCGCGGTGGCGTTGTTTGGCGTGGTGATCGAACGCACCCTGTTCCGCCGCTTCTACCGCTCCGATCCGATTCTCTCGCTGCTGCTGACATTCGGCCTGGCCATGGTGGCCGAACAGGTGCTGCGAATGATCTTCGGCGCGCCGCCCTTGTCCTACTCGATACCGCCGTGGCTGCGCGGGCAGGTCGCGATCGGCAGCTTCATCTATTCGTTCTACCGCGTGGTGCTGCTCGGCATCGCCGCGGCCTGCATTGGCGGCCTTTGGCTGCTGTTGCAAAAAACCTCATTCGGCCGCGTGGTGCGCGCCGGCGTGCAGAACCCGGACATGGTCGGCGCGCTCGGCATTTCGCTGCAGCCCTATATGTCCGCCGTGGCCGCGCTCGGCATCGGGCTTGCAGGATTGGCCGGCGTGCTGCTGGCGCCGATCTATTCGATCCATCCGGCGATGGGCCAGGAGATCATCACGCCAGCCTTCGTCGTCGTGGTGATCGGCGGTCTCGGATCGTTCTGGGGCGTTGTCGCCGCGGCGTTGCTGGTCGGCCTCGTCAAGGGCGTCATGGTCGGCATCGGCTATTCCGCGGCCTCCACCGCGGCAATCTATCTCCTGATGCTTCTGGTGCTGCTGTTCCGGCCGCGCGGCCTGTTCGGCGAACGCATCACGCGGTTCGAGTGAGGCGCTGACATGTCAACGCGCCTGCCAATTCCGCTGCTGATCGCCGCACTTGGCCTGTTGGTGCTGCCGCCGGTGCTGCTCGCACTCGGCCTCACCATGACCTCCGCTACCGAGGTCGTCATTTACGCGCTGGCCTGCATGGCGCTCAACATTCTGGTCGGGCATACCGGCCTCGTCTCGTTCGGCCACGGCGCCTGGTTCGGTCTTGCGGCCTACGCCGCCGCGCTGCTCCAGCGCAATTGGATGCACGACTCGTTTTTCGGACCCACCGTTGCCGGCGTTGTGATCGTGGCGGCGGTTGCAGCGGCGTTCGGATTCCTGATCCTGAGACGGCGTGGCGTGTATTTCTCGCTATTGACGCTGGCGCTGGCGGCAATGCTTTATGCCGTGTCATTTCGCTGGACCGAAGTCACCGGCGGCGAAAACGGCATCGGCGGCATCACGCGGCCGACGCTGTTCGGCCTCAACCTGGAATCCTCGACCGTCTATTACTGGTTTGTCGCTGGCATCGCATTCCTGATGCTGATGCTGTTATGGCGCTTCCACAATTCAACGGTCGGTTCCGTGCTGGTGGCGATCCGCGAGAACGAGCAGCGCGCGCGGTTTCTCGGTTATCCTACCAACCGCTACAAGCTCGCGGCGTTCGTGCTGTCTGCTTCCATCACCGGGCTTGCCGGCATCCTGCTGCTGTACCAGAACCGCATGACTTCGGCTGATCCGATTTCCGTCTCGTTCTCCGGCGACTTGCTGGCGATGGTCGTGATCGGCGGCATGCGCAGTTTCCTGGGGCCCGCGCTCGGGGCGCTGTTCTTTATTCTGTTCCGCGAATTCCTCGGCATCTATACCGAGAACTGGCTGTTCTGGTTTGGCCTGGTGTTCGTCAGCTTCATCGTGTTTTCACCGACTGGCCTCGTCGGCGTCGGCAAGCGCCTGATTGCACCCTTCCGCAAGAAGACGGTCGAGGATGCGGCGATGTCGGCGCGCCGGATCGAAGTGCTGCCGCTGCCGGAATTCCTGCGGCCCAAATCCGGCGTCGTAGGTCCGGTGCTTTCCGCCCGCCACATCGTCAAGAGTTTCGGCGGCATCAAGGCGGTGCAGGGAATCGACATCAAGATTGTCGACCGCACGCTGCATGCGCTGATCGGGCCCAATGGCGCCGGCAAGACCACGGCGTTCAATCTGCTGTCGGGCATGTACCCGCCGGACGAGGGCGCGGTATCGCTGATGGGCCAGCCGATCGCCGGCCATACGCCGGAGGAGATCGCACGCGCCGGCATCGGCCGTTCGTTCCAGATTACCAACCTGTTTCCGGCGCTCAGCGTGGCTGAAAACATTCGCCTCGCGGTGCAGGCGCGGCATCCGCGCCGCTTCGATCCCCTCACCGACGCGCTGTCGATCGATGCGATCAATGTGGAGACCAATGCGACCATCCGCTATCTCGGCCTTGCCGGCATCGAAAAGGCCGAAGCCGGCATGCTGTCGTATGGCGGGCAGCGCCTGCTCGACATGGGCGTCGCGCTCGCCACCGCGCCGCGGATTCTGTTGCTTGACGAGCCGCTGGCCGGGTTGGCCGCGGCAGAGCGCGAACGCATCGGCGCCATTATCAAGCGCATCTCGTCGGACCTGCCGGTGCTGCTGGTCGAACACGACATCGACCGGGTGTTTCAGCTCGCCGATCATGTCACCGTGATGAATGAAGGCCGGGTACTGCTCGACGGTTCGGTCGCGGATGCGCGCGCCAGTCCGAAGGTGCAGGAAGTATACATCGGCTCCGGCGCGACCGAGGTTGCCGCGCGGCCACGGGAAACCGCCGCCCGCGTCAACGCGCTGCTGACCGTGACCAACGTCGATACGTTCTACGGCAAGAGCCATATTCTCAACGATGTGAACTTCACGCTGCACGACAACGAGATCATCGCGCTGCTCGGCCGCAACGGCGCCGGCAAGTCGACGCTGCTCAAGACCCTGATCGGGATTGCGCCGGCGTCGAACGGATCGATCAGACTGGCGGACAGCGAATTGGTCGGGCTTTCGTCCGCGCAGAACGCGCGTCTCGGCATCGGCTACGTGCCGCAGGGCCGTGGCCTGTTCGCGGGCATGAGCGTCGAACAGAATCTTGAACTTGGCGGCCTGAAACGCCAGACCGGCAACGGCGTGCACTGGACGCGGGAACGCATCTACGAATATTTCCCGCGTATCGCCGAGCGGCTGGATAGTCCTGCGGATTATCTCTCCGGCGGCGAACAGCAGATGGTGGCGGTAGCCCGCGCGCTGTCGGGCGACGTCCGCGTACTGCTGCTCGACGAACCTTTCGAGGGCCTGGCGCCGACCGTGGTCGAGCAGTTGTTCGAGACCTTCGATCGCCTGCGCAAGGAAATCGCCATCATCATCGTCGATCACAATCTCGATCTGGCGCTGGCGCTGTCCGACAGCACGGTGGCGCTGGAGCGCGGCCAGGTGATCCATCAAGGACCGTCCAAGGCATTGCGTGACGATCTCGACTTGCGCCGCAAGGTGCTCTGGCTGTGAGAAACGAGTTGTGAGACCAGCAAATGGCAAGCACTGAACGCAACGTCGCCATCGTCGGTACCGGCCTGATCGGACGGGCCTGGGCCGCGATCTTTGCCCGCGCCGGATGGAACGTACGCCTCACCGATCCGCATGTTCCCACCTTGGCGGCGGCGCCACGGTTGATCCGCGATGAATTGCACGCACTGGCGCGCCACGGGCTCGCCAGTGATCCCGATGGCGCTGTCGCGCGGGTCTCGATCGCGGCAAGCCTCAGGGAGGCCGTGATGGACGTTGAGTTCGTCCAGGAAAACGGCCCGGAGGATGTCGGAGAGAAACAGATCATCTTTGCCGAACTCGACAAGCTCGCGCCGCCGAACGCGCTGCTGGTCTCCTCGACCTCGGCCATAACAGCCTCGCGTTTCACCGAAACGCTGCGGGGCCGGGCACGGTGTCTGGTCGGTCATCCCGTCAATCCGCCGCATCTGGTGCCGCTGGTCGAATTGTGCGGCGCGCCGTGGACCGCGCCCGAGGCGATCGACCGTGCGCGCGAAATCTATCGCGAGATCGGGCAAGTGCCGGTCACCATCAACCGCGAGATCAATGGCTTTGTGCTGAACCGGCTGCAGGGCGCGCTGCTTGCCGAAGCATTTCGGCTGGTCGGCGAAGGTTATATTTCGGCGGAGGATCTCGATCGCACCGTGAAGGATGGCCTCGGCTTGCGCTGGTCGTTTCTCGGACCGTTCGAGACCATCGAACTCAATGCGCCCGGCGGCATTCCGGATTATTGCGCGCGCTATACCGGCTTCTACAAGGAGCTTGCGTCGGCATCCGCCGGGCCCGAAGTTTACCAAAGCCTGAATGTGGACCGGGTGATCGCGGCGTGGCCGCATCAGCCGACGCCCGAGCGCATCGTCGCGCTGACGCAGCGGCGCAACGACCGCCTCGCGGCGCTGGCCGCGCACAAGGCTAATCAAAGCGACAAATCCTGAAGGTTCGCCCCGCAAGAAGGAGAGCAAGACATGAGCCGCAAAGTCATCATCACCTGTGCCGTGACCGGCGCGATCCACACCCCCTCGATGTCGAAGGCCTTGCCGGTGACGCCGCAGGAAATCGCCGACGCCGCGGTCGATGCGGCGGAAGCCGGCGCCGCGATCGTGCATCTGCACGCCCGCAACCCGAAGACCGGCCAGCCCGACCAGAGTCCCGAGGCCTTTGCGCCGTTCCTGAAAATCATCAAGCAGCGCTCCAACTGCGTGATCAACCTCACCACCGGCGGCGCGCCGACCATGACGGTGGACGAGCGCGTCCGCCCCGCCGCGGTCTACAAGCCGGAAGTCGCTTCGCTCAACATGGGATCGATGAATTTTGCCTTTTTCGGCATGCTGAATCGATTCAAGAAGTTCGAGCACGATTGGGAACTGAAGCACCTGCAGAACAAGGACATCGTATTCCGCAATACCTTCCAGGACATCGAATACGTCTTGAAGACGCTGTCGGAGACAGGCACGCGCTTCGAGTTCGAATGCTACGATACCGCGCATCTCTACAATCTGAATTACTTCCTCGAACAGGGCATGGTGAAACCGCCGCTGTTCGTGCAGACGGTGTTCGGCCTGCAGGGCGGAACCGGCGCGCATCCGGAAGACGTGCTGCATATGAAGCGCACCGCCGACCGCTTGTTCGGTGATAAAATGGTGTGGTCGGTGCTGGGCGCCGGGCGCAATCAGCTGCCCATCGCGGCGATGGCCGCCGCCATGGGTGGCAATATCCGCGTCGGGCTTGAAGACTCGCTGTGGGCGGCGCCCGGCCGAATGGCGGCGTCGAACGCCGAACAGGTAACGCTCGCGCGCAAGATCATCGAAGGCCTCGGCCTCCAGGTGGCGACATCCGACGAGGCCCGCGAAATTCTCGATCTGAAGGGCGGCGACAAGCTGGAAGTGTGACGGCTCCGGCAGGATTGCCTGCGCTCATCCGCCGCAGCGTTGGCGCGGAAAATCGCCATTCGGATTGCTTAAGTCCGAATTGCCAATGCTGACAGGGGCCTTGCTTGTTGCGTGGACCCCCCACCATGCTATCGTTCGATAAATTGGCCCGCCATGAGGCCGAAAATATCGAGGAGGGAGGGGAACATGCGGAGCCTGCAAGCGCTTGCCGCCGCGATTTTGTCTTTGCTGGCGGTCACTGATCTTGCGCTCGCGGCTGAGAAGCAGGGGGGCATTCTACGGGTCTATCATCGGGACAGTCCGGCTAGCGCCTCCATCCACGAGGAGGCGACCTACTCGGTCAACGTTCCCTTCATGCCGGTTTTCAACAATCTCGTCATTTACAAGCAGGACGTGGCGCAAAACAGCCTGGAGTCGATCGTCCCGGATCTTGCGGAGAGTTGGGCCTGGAGCGGCGACGGCAAAACGCTCAATTTCAAGCTGAGGCAAGGCGTCAAATGGCACGACGGCAAGCCGTTCACATCCAACGACGTCAAGTGCACGTTCGATATGCTGATGGGCAAGTCCCAGCAGAAGTTTCGCAAGAACCCCCGCAAATCCTGGTACGACGAGGTTGTCGACGTAACGCCGAATGGCGATTTCGAGGTCGCGTTCAACCTGAAGCGGCCACAGCCGGCGCTATTGGCATTGCTCGCCTCCGGCTATACGCCGGTTTATCCGTGCCACGTTTCGCCCGGCGACATGCGCACCAAACCGGTCGGCACCGGTCCGTTCAAGTTCGTTGAATTCAAGGCCAACGAATCGATCAAACTGATCCGAAATCCGGACTACTGGAAAAAGGGCTTGCCTCATCTCGACGGCATCGAGTTCACCATCATACCAAATCGTTCGACGGCTATTCTGGGGTTTATTGCCGGAAAGTTCGATATGACGTTTCCGACCGAGGTCTCGATTCCGCTTCTCAAGGACGTCAAGGCGCAGGCGCCCAACGCGATATGTGTCGTCGAGCCGATCAACGTCAGCACCAATATCATCGTCAACTCGTCCGCGCCTCCGTTTGACAATCTGGATATCCGCCGCGCGATGGCGCTGGCGCTGGACCGCCCGGCGTTCGTCTCGATCCTGTTCGAAGGTCAGGCGGATATCGGCGCCACGATGCTTCCCGCACCGGGTGGCTTGTGGGCCATGCCAAAGGAAATGCTGGAGACGATACCGGGCTATGGGCCTGACGTGAAAGCCAGCCGGGAGGAAGCACGCAAACTGATGCAGAAAGCGGGCTATGGCCCGGATAAGCACCTGCAGGTCAAGGTTTCGACGCGCAATATTCCGGTTTACACGCAACCCGCCGTCATCCTGATCGATCAGCTCAAGAGCATCTATATCGACGGCGAACTTGAAAACGTCGAAACCGCCAATTGGTTCTCGAAAGTTGCACGCAAGGACTACACGCTCGGGCTCAATCTCACCGGAAACGCGGTCGACGATCCGGACCAGTCGTTCTATGAGAACTACTCCTGCAATTCCGAGCGGAACTACACCAACTATTGCAACAAGGACATCGAGAAGCTGTTCGACCAGCAATCCCAGGAGACCGACGTCGCCAAGCGCAAGAAGCTGGTTTGGGAAATCGACAAGAAGCTTCAGGAAGACGTCGCCCGGCCGATCATCTTCCACGGCCGCCAGGGCTCGTGCTGGCAGCCCTACGTCAAGGGCATCACCATCATGGTGAACAGCTCCTATAACGGCTATCGCTACGAGGATGTGTGGCTGGATAAGTAACCTCGAGCACCACAAGCCAGGGTAGGCCTCGCCAGCCGGCTTAACGACTTGCGCGTGCTCCGATCGCACAACCGGTATCCACTTTTGCGGAATGCACGCTAACGGGAGCAGCCAGGTGTTTGCTTATATCGTACGGCGCCTCGCATTGATGCTCGTGACCCTGTTCGGGATCTCGGTCATCATCTTTTTCCTGCTGCGCATCGTCCCGGGCAATATTGTCGACATCCTGTTTGCCGCCGCCGGATATGTCGACCCGGCCGACAAAGCCAATCTGGAACGCGAACTCGGGCTCGATCAATCCATCATTGTGCAATATTTGCATTGGATCGGCGGACTGCTGCGCGGCGATCTCGGCTATTCCTACGTGTCCGAGAAGCCCGCGCTCGACGAGATCCTGCCGCGAATTCCGATCACGGCGCGGCTGGCTGGTCTTGCATTGCTGTTCTCGGCATCGATTGGCATTCCGCTGGGCGTCATCAGCGCGGTCAATCAGGGCACCCGGCTCGATTATATCCTGCGCGTCGTCAGCCTGAGCGGCTTGTCGCTGCCATCCTTCTGGCTCGGCCTGCTGATACTGATGGCTTCCGTCGCTCTGTTCGGAACCATGCCGATCTTCAACCCGAACCCGCAAAGTTTTGGCGAGGCACTCGCGATCTATTGTGTCCCGGCGATGGCCGTCGGCTTCCGCAGCGCCGCGCTGACGATGCGGATCACGCGTTCCTCGATGCTCGAGATATTGCGGCAGGACTACATCCGCACCGCGCGTGCCAAGGGCGCATCCGAGCGGGCCGTCAACTATCACCATGCGCTGAAAAACGCCATTCTGCCTGTCATCACCGTGATCGGCATCGAGGCGGCGTTTCTGATCGGCGGCCTGATCGTGACTGAAACCGTCTTCAATATCCCCGGCGTCGCCCGCTTTCTGGTGGAAGCCATCCGCTGGCGCGATTATCCGATCGTCCAGAATCTCGTGATGCTGATCGCCGTGGTCGTCGTGGTCGCAAACTTCACGGTCGACATGCTCTACGCGGTGGTCGATCCGCGCATCCGCTATACGGATTAGGAGGCCACTTGGACGCGATCAACTACGATACCGAACTGCGGCGCGCCGGCGCTCATTCCACCCATGGTTGGCGCAAGCTGGCGTTCCTGGCGCAGCGCTACATGCTCGGCACGGCCGGCCTGATCATCATGGTGATGTTCGTGCTGGCCGCCGCACTTGCGGATGTCATTTGTCGCTTCAGTCCGTTGGCGGTCGATTCCGCGCACGCGTTGACGGCCCCCAGTTCGCAGCATTGGATGGGCACGGATTCGTTCGGCCGCGATGTCTGGAGCCGGATCATCCACGGCGCGCGCATTTCGCTGGCCGTCGGTATCGGTTCGACCGCGCTGGGTTCGTCCATCGGCGTGATCGTCGGTCTCGCCTCGGGCTATCTGTCCGGCTGGGTCGATCTCGTTTTCCAGCGGATTACCGATATTTTGCAGGCCCTGCCGCTATTGGTCCTCGCGCTGGTCGTGACCGCAGCCCTGGGGCCGTCGCTTCCGAACGTGATCATCGCGATCGCGATTCCCCTGATCCCAACGGTCGCCCGCGTTATCCGTGCCAATACGCTCGCGCTGCGCGAGCTGCCATTTGTCGAGGCCGCCAAGTCGATCGGCATGAGCGAAATGCGAATTGCGCTTCGTCACGTTCTGCCCAATACGCTGGCGCCGCTGATCGTGCTGGCCACCGCGCAGCTCGGCTCCACCATTCTCACCGAAGCCTCGCTGTCGTTTCTCGGCCTCGGCATTCCCGAACCCTATCCGTCATGGGGACGCATGCTGTCGGAGTCGGCGGCCGAGTATGTTCGCACGGCGCCATGGCTTGTGATCTTCCCCGGCGTTGCGATCAGCCTTGCGGTGTTCGGAACCAATTTGTTCGGCGACGCGCTTCGCGACATCCTCGACCCGAGGCAGCGCGGCTGATGAGTGAGATGCAAACGGAAGCGGCGGTTCTCGACGTGAAGGGCCTGCAGACGGTTTTCTTCACGAATTCGGGGCTGTTCAAGGCTGTCGACGACGTTTCATTCAGCGTCCGTCGCGGCGAAACCCTTGCCATCGTCGGCGAGTCCGGCTGCGGCAAGAGCGTCACCGCGCTTTCGATCATGCGCCTGGTGCCGAACCCGCCGGGCAAGATTGTCGGCGGCGCCGTCATGCTCGAAGGCACCGATCTTCTCGGCCTTGATGAAAGCGAGATGCGCGCGATCCGCGGCGACCGCATCTCAATGATCTTCCAGGAGCCGATGACCTCGCTCAACCCGGTGATGCGGATCGGAGACCAGATCACCGAGGCGGTCCGCTTGCATCGGGCGATGAGCCACAAGGAGGCCTGGAACCAGGCCGTCGAAATGTTGCGCCTTGTCAGGATACCGGTGCCGGAGCGGCGGGCGCTCGAATACCCACACCAGCTCTCGGGTGGCATGCGCCAGCGCGCGATGATCGCGATGGCGCTTGCGTGCCGGCCGGCACTGCTGATCGCCGACGAGCCGACCACCGCGCTTGATGTCACGATCCAGGCCCAGATACTGGCGTTGATACTGGATCTGCAGAAAGAACTCGGGATGGGACTGGTTCTGATCACGCACGACCTCGGCGTGGTCGCCCAGACGGCGCAGCGCGTCATTGTCATGTATGCCGGCAAGAAGGTCGAAGAGGCCGATGTCGAAACCCTGTTCGCTCACCCGCTGCATCCTTACACCCGCGGCTTGATGGCCTCGATCCCGACCGTGCCCTCGCCTGGCGCCAAGGCAAGTGCGCGCCTGGTCGAGATTCCCGGCATGGTGCCCTCATTGATCAATCTGCCGAAGGGATGCGCGTTCGCTCCGCGCTGCGAACTCGCCATCCAGCGCTGCCGCGATGAATATCCGCCCCTGCAGGCCTGGGGCACCGATCATCTGGCGGCGTGCTGGCGCGCGGCGGAAACCGCGAGATCACCATGACCGACACGCGCGCGCTGCTCGAGGTAACGGACCTCGTCAAACACTATCCCGTCCGAAGCGGCATCCTTCGCCGCGCCGTCGGCACCGTGCACGCAGTGGACGGCGTCAGTTTTACGGTTGGCGTCGGGGAAACACTCGGGCTTGTCGGCGAGTCCGGCTGCGGAAAATCAACGGTCGCGCGGAGCGTCCTGCGCCTGGTCGAACCGACCGGCGGCAGCATCCGGCTCAACGGCCTGGATTTCACCCATCTCGGGAAGGCCGAACTTCGCTCCCATCGACGTTCGATGCAGATCATCTTCCAGGATCCGTTCGCGTCCCTCAATCCGCGCATGACGGCTGGCGATATCGTGGGCGAACCACTCAGCGTCCATGGCATGGCTACGGGTAACAAAAAGCGGGAGCGGGTCGCCGAGCTGTTCGAACAGGTCGGGCTCAGGCCGGATCAAATGCTGAACTATCCGCACCAGTTCTCCGGCGGTCAACGGCAGCGCATCTGCATCGCGCGGGCGCTGTCGCTCGGGCCGAGCCTGATCGTGTGCGACGAGCCGGTGTCGGCGCTCGACGTATCGATCCAGGCCCAGGTGATCAATTTGCTGATCGACCTTCAGCGCAAGCACGACTTCTCATATCTGTTCATTGCTCACGATCTCGCCGTCGTGGCCCATATCAGCCATCGCGTCGCGGTGATGTATCTCGGGCGCATCGTCGAGGTTGCAGGGAAGGCCGAACTGTTCGCGAACCCCCGCCATCCCTATACCCAGGCATTGCTGGCCTCCGTGCCGGTAGCGGACCCCAAAGTGAAGCGCCTCAAGCCGATGATCGACGGGGATGTGCCGAGCCCCATCAATCCGCCATCGGGATGCGCCTTCCACACCCGCTGTCGATATGTGATGGACCGCTGCAAACTCGAAACGCCTGCGCTGGCAGAAGTCGGCGCCCAGCATCAGGTCGCGTGCTGGCTCAATGAAGGAACGGGACGGAACGCTTAGTTTCGTCATTCCGGGGCGATGCGAAGCATCGAACCCGGAATCTCGACATTCCCCGATGTGCAATTGCACATCTGAGGTCTGGTGCTAACGCACCATCCCGGAATGACGCAGCGTATGACTCACGCCGCTTGCGCGTCTGCTTCGATCTCCACCACAATCCTTCCGGTCGTCACCTGCTCACCCTCTGCGACGTCGATGGCGGAAATCGTGCCTGATATCGGCGCGGCATGCACGTGTTCCATTTTCATAGCCTCCAGCGTCATGACCGGCTGGCCGGCGGCGACGCGCTCGCCCGGCCTGACCAGAACCGCAACGACACGGCCGTTCATCGCCGCGCGAACCTTGCCGTCGCTGCCGATTGCTGCCGCCGCAGCGGGAGCCGCCAATGTCAGATCGCGGACCGCGAACGTGATGCCCCGGTGCAGGACGCAGAGCCGATCGCCGTCCCGGAAAAATCTTGCCGATTCCATGACGCCGTTGGCGCGGAAACGGATCGTATCGCCATCAAGCTGATCGATTTCGAACCGGTACTCACCACCATTGCGGCTTGCGAGGTAACCGCCATCGCGTTCACGTACGATCTCGAGATCATGGATGCCATGATCGAGTTCGACGCGAGCCGCAATCGGGAATGTCGCTGCAAGCGTGCGCCCGTCCCGCCACGGCGGCGCAAAGCGATCGGTGACGTAGAGCAACAGGGCCGCGAGCGCCGCATCCGAGGACACATCGTCGCGCGGCGCAACGAGGGCGTCGCGATGCTTCCCGACGAAGGCCGTCGTCGCTTCACCGGCTGCAAATGCAGGATGCCGCAGGCAGTCAGCGAGAAAGGCCTGGTTGGTTGTCACGCCGAAAGCCACGGTTTGCTCGAGGCCGTGAATCAGCTTGCGCCGCGCCTCGTCACGGGTGGTGCCATGGCTGATCAGCTTTGCCATCATCGAGTCATAGAACGGCGGGATCTCGGAGCCGGATTGCAGTGCGTGCTCGACACGCAATTCATCCGGCATTTGCCACAATGCCATCCGGCCGGACTGCGGCATGAAATCGTGGGCGGCGTCCTCCGAGCACAGCCGCACTTCGATCGCGTGGCCAGAAAACGTGATGTCTTCCTGCCGAAGTCCGAGCGGTTCGCCACCGGCGACACGCAATTGCAATTCGACCAGATCAAGCCCGGTGATCGCCTCGGTGACGGGATGTTCGACCTGCAGGCGCGTGTTCATTTCCATGAAATAGAATTCGCCTGACGCGTCGAGCAGGAATTCCAGCGTGCCGGCCCCCTCATAGCCGATCGATTTGATCGCGGTCACCGCTATGGCCCCCATTCGCGCCCGCAATTCCGGTGACACCGCGGGCGACGGCGCTTCCTCGATCAATTTCTGATGACGCCGCTGCACCGAGCAGTCGCGCTCACCCAGGTGAATCGCATGGCCGTAGCGATCGCCGAACACTTGAATCTCGATATGGCGGGGATCGGGAATCGCCCGCTCCAGGATGACGCCTGCATCGCCGAACGCGCCTTGCGCCTCGGATCGCGCGCCGCGCAGGGCATCGGGAAACGCCGCCGCGTCCGCGACCTGCCGCATGCCGCGGCCACCGCCGCCGGCCACGGCCTTGATCATGACGGGAAAGCCGATTTTCGTTGCCTCGGCCAGCATCGCGGCGTCGCTCTGATCCGCGCCTTGATAGCCGGGCACGCAAGGCACGCCGGCCGCCTGCATGATCGCCTTGGCGCCGGCCTTGTTGCCCATCGCCTTGATGGCTTGTGGCGACGGTCCGATAAACACCAGACCCGCATCCCGGCACGCCGCGGCGAAATCCTCATTCTCCGCGAGAAACCCATAGCCGGGATGAACCGCATCGGCGCCGCTAACTCCTGCTGCGGCAATGATCGCCTCAATCCGCAGGTAGGATTGCGCCGGCAGCGCCGCACCGATGCGGATGGCCTCATCCGCGGCCCGCACATGCAGCGCATCGCGATCGGCGTCCGAGTAGACCGCGACCACGCCATAGCCGAGACGGCGCGCGGTACGCATGATCCGAAGCGCGATCTCGCCGCGATTGGCGATCAGGATTTTACGGAACGGCGTGGGCTGCATCGACCCGCCGCTCATGGCCGCGCGACCGAAAACTGCATGCGCTGCGGGATGCGCGCCTCGGCCTCGCGGCAGATCGCCAGCACCTCGGCCAACACGCTGCGGGTGTCGCGCGGATCGATCACGCCGTCGTCGAGCACGCGCGCGCTGGTGGAAAATACGTCCATCTGGCCGTCGAACACTCCGATGATCTGCGCCTTCATCTGATCCAGCTTTTCTCTTTCGACCGGCTTGCCACGTCTGACGGCGGCGGCCTCGGTCACGATCGCCATGGTTTCGGCGGCCTGTTCGCCGCCCATCACGGCGGTCTTGGCATTGGGCCATGAAAAGCAGAAGCGCGGGTGAAATCCACGTCCGCACATGCCGTAATTGCCGGCACCGAATGACGCGCCGCAGTAGATCGTGATCTGCGGCACGGTGGCGCTGGTCACCGCCTGGATCATTTTCGAGCCATGCTTGATCATGCCGGCTTCTTCATAGGCCTTGCCGACCATATAGCCGGTGGTGTTGTTGAGATAGAGCAGCGGCGTGCGCGACTGGCAGCAGGCCTGGATGAAATGCGTCGCCTTGTTGGCTCCATCCGGATCGAGCGGGCCGTTGTTGGTGATGATGCCGATGGCCTGACCTTCGATGCGGGCGTGTCCGCACACGGTGGCGGGACCGTAATTGGCGCCGAACTCGGTGAAATCGGAATCGTCTATGATCCGCGCGATCACCTGGCGCATGTCGACCGGCCGCTTGTGATCCATCGGCATGATGCCGAGCAATTCCTCGGGATCATGACGCGGCGGACGATGCAACGTTGTACCTGTGCTCGGCCGGTCCCATTCCAGATTGGCCATGATGTCGCGCGCGATGCGCAGCGCATCGCGGTCGTCCTCGGCGAGATAGTCGCCAAGCCCGGAAATGCTGGTGTGCATCTCGGCGCCGCCGAGTTCTTCTTCGGTGGCGATTTCTCCGGTCGCGGCCTTCAACAGCGGCGGTCCTGCAAGAAAGGCGCGGGTCCGGCCTCGCACCATGACGATGTAATCGGATAGCCCGGTCTGGTAGGCGCCGCCCGCCGTCGACGACCCATGGGTCACCGTGACCACAGGCAATCCGGCCGCCGACAGCAGCGCCAGATTGCGAAAGATGTTGCCGCCACGCACGAAATCATCGACGCGGTAGCGCAACAGATTGGCGCCGGCACTTTCGACCAGCTGCACATAGGGTAGCTTGTTCTCGAGCGCGAGCTCCTGCACCCGCAACGTCTTGTCGAGGCCGTAGGGCTGCAGCGCGCCGGCATCGATGCCGGAATCGTTAGCGCTGACCATGCAGCGGACGCCGGACACAAATCCAATGCCGGCGATCAATCCGCCGCCGGGGACGCTTCGATCGGCGTCGGGAACATCGAACATGTAACCCGCCAGCGTCGACAATTCGATGAACGGTGAGCCGGGATCGAGCACCAGCGCCACGCGTTCGCGCGGCAGCAATTGCCCGCGCTTGTGGAAACGATCCTTGGCGGCGGCGGATGCCGCGCGCGCCCGTTGTTCCAGGCCGCGCATCCGCGAAATCAGCGCCAACATGCCGGTGCGATTGGCTTTGAAGGAGTCGCTGCTCAGGGCGATGGTGCTTTCAATTACAGCCATGAACCTCAGTCATTCTTTTTCCGAAACCATCCTCCGTCATTCCGGGATGGTCCGAAGGACCAGACCCGGAATCTCGAGATTCCCCGATGCGCAATTGCGCATCGGGGGAAAGGGTCCGGGTTACGGCCTATCGTTGGGCTGTAACCCCTCACCCGGATCGCTCCGGACGATGCTTCGCATCGCCGAGGCGATCCGACCTCTCCCGATGGGAGAGGTGACCGAACTCGAACGCCTCGATCCCTCATTTGCGTCATTCCGGGGCGACACGAAGTGTCGAACCCGGAATCTCGAGATTCCGGGTTCGCGCTACGCGCGCCCCGGAATGACAACTCAATGCCTGGTCCCAAAGATCTGCCGTGCTTCGGCAGGGGTCGCGATCTCGCGGCCGGCGCGGCGGGCGCAGGCGGCGATGGTCTCGATCAGCTGGCCGTTCGATGTCACCTTGGCGCCATCGGGCTGATAGAACGTATCTTCGAGCCCGGTGCGCAGATGGCCGCCGAGCTCGGCGCAGCGCTGATGCAGCGGCCAGATCTCCGCCCGACCGATCGCGGTGACCTGCCAATGCGCCTCCGGCAGTTTCAGCCTCAAGAGGATCGGCAGCAATTCCGGATCCGCCGGCATGCCGGAGGCGACACCCATGACGAAATTGTATTCCAGCGGACCGGAATACATGCCGGTCTGCCGGTACATTCCGACGCAGCGCACGATACCGACGTCGAAGCATTCGAATTCAGGTATGGTCTGCGCGACCTTCATGACGTCGAGATAGTCCTGCACCTTCTCGACCGCGTTATCGAACATCATCGGCGGCCACGCCCAGGTGTTGTCGCTCTTCACTTTAAGGTAATTCAGCGAGCCGGCGTTGCAGGCCGCCATCTCGGGCCTGGTCTCGCGCACGCAATCGAGCGCGCCGGCATAATTCGGACCCGAAGTGCCCGTGGTGTGATTGATGATGACGCCCGGGCAGGCCTCGCGGATCGCCTGCTGGATCTCGCGGGATACGCTGACCTCCCACGACGGCAGATGTCCCTTGTTCGGCGCCTGCTGGCGCAGATGGATATGCATCACGCTGGCGCCGGCGTTGAAGGCCGCCCTGGCCTCGCGCGCCATTTCCTCCGGGGTTACCGGAACGTGATGCTGTTTCGGGTCGGTCAGCACGCCGTTCAGCGCGCAGGTGATGACAGCCTTGTCGCTCATGGAAATGCTTTCGATCTGCCCAGGTTTTGTCGCGGAACAGGGACGAGGATCATGCGTCTTGCATCAGCTCGCTTCTTGCGTCCACGCGCTATCGCCGGGTCCGGCCCGGCCGCTCCGATAGATCGCGAGATCGCGCGAGCCGGAAAAAATCGCGCGCGGCATCAGGCCATAGAACCGGCGGATCGAATGGCTGAAATGAGTCGAATCGGGATAGCCGATATCCTGCGCCAGATGCGCAAGGTTGAGGTCCTGATTGGCGAAGTGCAGCAAATGCCGCGCGCGCTTCCAGGCGCGGAAGGCACGAAACGAGATGCCAGTCTCCTGCTTGAACAGATGCAGGAAGCGCGACGCGGACAATCCGGCTGCTGCAGCACAGCTTGCCGCCGTCACCGGCTCGCCGGAAAAAGTGTCGATCTGCGCAATCGACCTGACCACGCGCGGATCGAGCGAGCGTGGCGGCAGCGGCTCGCCGAAGCACATGATATCGAGTTCGGCGCTGGTGATGCCGTCGCGATATTGCAGATCACGCAACTGTTGGTACGCAGCGCGAATGCGGCCCGCGACAAGCTGTCCTTCGGGTCCCGACAGCCGCCCTGCAAGCGCGTCGAAGGCGCCGGCATCGACGCTTTCCGGTTCGATCACGACGCAAATCGCAGAACGAAAGTCGCTGGTGATGGTGTGCCGCTGGTTCGGCGGCACGGCGAACAATTCGCCGCAAGCATCGCCGCCGTCTGCGGTCATAAGGCGCAGGCCGCCCTTGATCGACACATAGACATGAAGCGCACCCGGGCAACGTTCGCGCGGGCGGCCGAGCAGGCCGGCGTAAAATACGCGCTCGGGCATAATCAGCATCAGATGACCGGATTCGCGGACTTTGGCGTCCATGGTTGCTCCTCCTCGCGCGGCTCTTCGGCCACTGCGGAACCCGTTAGGGGCTAGCGCCAACCATAGCGCAAATTCGGCACCTGTCATGGACGAGACGCCTGAATTCTCGAGGGAATCGCGGGGGATCAGCGGGCGCGCGGTGCCACCTTTTGCTGTTCGCCGGCGAGATTTTCCGCTGACACGGCTCGCTCATATCCGTCGCGCGCCTGCAAGCGCTGCCAGTAGGCGGCGACGTTGGGCCCGAAATCCTTTGATAGCCCGATGTTTTCGGCGAGCCGCAGTGCGTAGCCGATGACGATATCGGCCGCCGTAAACCGATCGGCGCACAACGTTTCGGCCTTGCCGGTGGCGGCTTCGACAGCCCGCAGCCGACCGAGGAACCATTTGGCGTAGTCGCCGGCGACCTGCGGATTGCGCCGTTCCTCGGGCTCGAGCTGGCTGTAGCGCAGCACCAGCGTTTGCGGGAAAGTCAGCGTCGCATCGCTGAAATACATCCAGTTCAGGAATGCGCCATAGGCCGGCTCGTCGACGCCAACCATCAGCGGCGTCGGTCCGTATTTCGTCCCGAGATAGTGGCAGATGCCGGTGGACTCCGTCATCCTGACTTCGCCGTCGATCATCAGGGGAATGGTGCCGAGCGGATTGAGCGCGAGGTATTCCTTGGCGAATACCCGCGGCGGGAACGGCAGCATTTTCAATTCGTAAGCCAGCCCAAGCTCTTCCAGCATCCAGAGCGGCCGGAACGAGCGCGCCGCATGGCAATGATATAGCGTGATCATTTTCCGTCCCTTCTGTTGTCCTCATGGTAAGGAGCGCGCTCTTGGTGAGGCTTGACGCGGACGCCCGGCAACAGCGCTGAGATCTCGAGGTTCTTCGTGATCGCTGGTGAAGAGCATTTTGTCCTCTCGTCATTCCGGGATGCGCCGACCGCACTCGGGTTTACCCGAGTTCGGCAATATCATTGTCCAAGTCGGCAACAGCCGACTTGGATGCGCAGGCCCGGAATCCATACTCCCTGCAGGGGTTATGGATTCCGGGCTCGCTCGCTTCGCTCACGCCCCGGAATGACGCGCGAGAGGAACACCTTTCACAACCCCATCTGCCGGCTGGCGAGGTCCTTCATGATTTCCTCGCTGCCGCCGCCGATCGCGTTGACCTTGACCTCGCGGTAGATGCGCTCGACCTTGATGCCGCGCATATAGCCGGCGCCGCCGAAAATCTGCACCGCTTCGGAGGCGCAGAATGCCATGGTTTGCGTCGCCTGGTTTTTCAGCATGCAAATCTCGGCGACCGGACTTTCGCCCTGGTCGAGACGCCACGCCAGCATTTCCAGCATCGCCTGCGACGCCGCGACCCGCTGCGCCATGTCGACCAGCTTGTGCCGGATGACCTGATGCTGCGCCAACGGCTTGCCAAAGGTGTGCCGCTGCCTGGCGTATTCCATCGCATCGTCGAGACAGACCCGCGCCGCCGCGGTGCAGCCGGCCGCCATGGTCAGCCGCTCGCTGTTGAAATTGTGCATGATGATCTTGAAGCCTTTGCCTTCCTCGCCGAGCAGATTTGCGGCGGGCACGCGGCAATCGTCGAAATGCAGCGTCGCGGTGTCGGAAGCCCACCATCCCATTTTCTTCAAGGGAGTTCGGGAAAGGCCTGATGTATCGCCTTCGATCACCAGCAGGCTGACGCCGCCGGGGCCCGGACCGCCGGTACGCACGGCGGTCGTGATGTAATCGGCGCGCATGCCGGAGGTAATGAAAGTCTTCTCCCCGCTCACCACATAGAAGTCGCCGTCACGGCGCGCGGTCGTGCGCAAGTTGGCGACGTCGGATCCGCCGCTCGGCTCGGTGATCGCGAGCGCCGAGATCTTCTTGCCGGAGAGGATCTGCGGCAGCACGCGCGCCTTGAATTCGGGGCTGCCCGCGCGCGCAATTGGCGGCGCGCCGATCGAATTGCTCTTCAGGCTGGCGCTGACGCCGCCGGCGCCGGCCCGCGCCAGTTCCTGCACGGCCACGATCCACATGAAATTATCGACTTCGGTGCCGCCATACTCCTCCGGAAAACCCAGGCCCAAGAGCCCGATTGCCGCGGCCTTTTCATAAAGCTGCCTCGGAAACCCGCCCGCCTCGTCCCATTCATGGGCGTAAGGCTCGATCTCCTTCTCGACAAAGCGGCGCACCACGTCACGATAGGCCTCGTGTTCAGCGGTGTAGAATGGGCTTGCCATTCGCTTCGCTCCCATATGCTTTGCTGTCGAATACGATGGCCGGATTCGCGCAAGGCAACTTGCGTCGAGTGGCTGGCTGACCGTCATTGCGAGCACACGACCCGTTACAGACGTGCATTAGCACCCCGCGGCGCGGCACGCCCGGGATTTTGCCAGAAACATTCCGCCCTTGAAAGAGAGGGCGTGGGGAACGCCGGGTGCCCGTGGCACCCGCAGCCTCGTGTGCGCTTTGCATTGGTAGAAATGCACACGAGTAAACGGGTACCCCGGAATCACCCGACGTTCCCGCACGCAATGGTTTTAACGGTTTCCTTCGTGCTCTCCCCGGTGACCGGGCTTTGTTTGCCACCGTCGCCTGCGGATAGGTCTTGTCTAAGCCCGGTCGGGCCGACGCGACTCCGCAAACTTGACGCCAGCGTCGGGGCGTCAGGACCACACGACTTCGCCGTACGCTGCAACATCGTTCGTCAGCTCGCCGTTTGATCGCTCACAGGCCATTTGCATGACCCGCCCTGCAACCACGTTGCGCGCCTAACGCTGCCGCGTCCACCGCATCCCATCCCGCGTCTCTGACGATCCGGATACGCCCCTCTGTGGGACGGGATGCGAAAGTTCTAGATTTGATTTGGTCAGGTGGCAACAAATATATTTCGGAAAATCAGAAAAAAATGACTCGACAGCCCCATCGACAAACCGCCCGACGGGCAAATCACCTCCGATAAAACCAGCAGCGCCTGCCCGCGGACTATCGAGAGGCCGCGGGAAAACCTGTGCGGCTACGCCGCGGCAGGCGGTCCGAACCAAGTGGTTAGCGCGCCAGCGAGCCCCAGCTGAGTCAGGTCACCTACCCAAGCCACATATCCGTCGGGCCGAATTAATACGGCGTTGGGAGCCGTGACCGCGCCAAGCACCGGAAGCTCCCACGGACCAACACACCGAGCGTCGATCAGCCGAACCCGATCAGCCCACGACGTGATGTCGAGACCGCCGGGCTCACCGAGGTTGAGTAGGATTGGCACGGCATCGTGCAGGAGGGTGAAGACCCGTAGCGGGCCGTTCACGGTGACCAAGTCGAGGTCGGGCATGCGGCGCCCAAGCAGCGCGTGTCCATCACCGAGGTCGTAGTGAATGTCGAGCCCCGACATCATCGCGGCGAAACGCTTGCGAGGCTCATCCATGCCAAGGAGTTCGGACATCGTGTCGCGCAGGGCCTTGGTGCGTTCGTCGGGGCGGCGAAGCGCGACTGAGGCCATGGTGTTGCGCAGCACGCGGGCAGCGACCGGGTGGCGCTCGGCGCGGTAGGTATCCAGGAGGCTTTCCGGCGACGTCCCCTTGACCACCTGGGCCAGCTTCCATCCCAGATTCACTGCATCCTGCACGCCGATGTTGAGGCCCTGTCCACCGTCCGGGGCATGCACGTGGGCGGCGTCGCCGGCCAGCAGGATCCGTCCCTTGCGGTAGGCAGCGGCCTGCCGAGTCATATCGGTGAATCTGGAAATCCAAGTGGGACTGTGGATCCCGTAATCGGTCCCGCATACGGCGATGAGCGCCTCTCTGAGATCGCGCAGGGTAGGTTCTGTCGCGGGTCCGACGTGCTGTTCGGTCACCATGACCCCTATAGGGCCCCCATCTCCATAGACTATCTCGCCGTCGCGGATGCGATACTCAACCTTGCCGAAGGAATGGACGCCAAAGGCGTTGCGATGGATGCCGAACTCCGGCTTCTCGGCCATTTCGACCTCGGCGATCAGGCTGCTGGTTGTCGGATCCCATCCGGGGAACGCGATGCCGGCTACCTTGCGGATCAGGCTGCGGCCTCCGTCGCACCCGACGAGATATTCCGCCCGCAGCGACTGACTATCGGACAGTTTGACGTCAACGCCCGTGTCGTCCTGCGCGAAACCCGTCACGTCACGTCCGCGATAGATCGGCACCGCCAGCTCGCCGACCCAGCCTGCGAGGATGCGCTCGATGTGGTTCTGCCACAGCCCGAGCCCGTAATTGTGCCGGGTGGGAAAGTCGCTGATGTCCAACCGGGCCCCGGCGAACCTCGCGACCTGAGCCATCTGTCCCTCCGAGAGGAACCGATCGGCGATTCCGCGCTGATCGAGAACCTCGATGGTGCGTGAATGCAGGCCGCCCGCGCGCGAGCCGGCGAGCTCCTGGCTGGCGCGCCGCTCGACAATGGCAACGTCGACGCCCGCCAACGCCAACTCGCCCGCCAACATCAGCCCTGTCGGACCTCCTCCGGTGATCACCACCGCATGGTTGGTCATCGCCACACTCCGGTCGTTCTCGCGGCGGCGACCAACTCGGCCGCGCGCGAACCGCACGTCGACAACAACACGCACATTTCTCGTGACTCCGTGGGTTCTGGCTTCGGTCGGCGTTTCTACGGGATGACCCGGGTCTTGAAGCAAGCCCCTTACGCGCCACATATTAAAGGGAGATTGGCATTCTGCTTTCCGGTTATTTCCGCGGTAGAGCGGAGAGGGCGTATCCTTGGACCAGACCGCAATCGCCCGCATCGTGAGGCGACACACGACTGGCGCGATCGGCAATAGCGCTCCACATTTCAGAATAGCGAACAGCACAATGAATTCAGTGGTCCCGAAACGATAGCCGGAAGCGTAGGTGGGAGATTGAGATGGATGATCGAACCGTGCGGATGGCGCTGGAGCGCCATTGGGATGCTTCGGACGCGAGCGATTTCAAGGTCGAACATGAAATCTACCGCGAAGATGCTGTGCTTGATTATCCGCAATCGGGCGAGCGGATCCGCGGCCGGCACAACATTCAAGAGAGCCGGTTCGTCCAGCCCAACAAGAAGCGTTTTACGGTCCGGCGAATAATCGGCAGCGGCGATCTCTGGGTCACTGAATTCATACTTATCTATGACGGCATACCATCTTGCGCGGTGAGCATCATGGAATTCCGCGAAGGACTGGTGGCCAACGAAACGCAATATTTCGCCGATCGGTTTGACCCTGCACCCTCGCGCGCGCATCTTGTCGAGCGAGTAGGCGAAATCACGTCATTCTAAATACACCGCCGAGGAGAACCCGGAGTGGAAATCCGCGGCGACCCCGCCGCCTGAAATCGCCCAGACCGGTATCAACGCGGACGCCGCGCGTTGATGTTACATCGCCATCCCAACGGTCATAGATTCTGCGCCCCGCATAAGCAGCCGCCTTTCCGATCCTGCATGATGTTTTCTCCCAACCGACAATTGTGATTGGAGCCAGCCGCCGGCGGCGCTACAGGAGCACGCGCTGGTCGCGGTAGGACTTCCCACCACGCGAGAGCGTGACCGCACCACCGCGCGCTTCGATGACAGGCAACGCGGCCAACGCGTTCACCACATGATGCATGGTCGGGAGGTCCGACCAGCTTGCCTTGTGGAAGCGTACTGTGCCCGCGCCCGTCTGGCGTTGCTCGATATGGTTGTCCGGATCGTCGGCCGGCGTGAGCGTAACCTGGCATAAATCCGTCTCGCCCCAAGCGCCCGTGCGCGGCGTGTATTTCAGCATCAGGGTTCCGTCCGAAGCGGCGCCTTGCCGGTCCGGATCTGTGTCATGCAACTGCGAAACCTCGAGCTCGAGAAAGCGGAATCCCATCCAGCCCGCCGCGCAGATCTGGGCACCGCCCCACCGACGTGGCTCCGCGATCTCGGCATAGAGTTTGGGATGCCCGATCTCGTCACGCCCGGTGATGATCGGATCGGCGAGATTCTCCCAGACGACGGCCAGAAACTTGCCGGTGGCTCGGTCCCGGCTACCCGTGAACGTCGCCGGCCAGCCGACCCAGATCATCGTGTAGCCACGCCCCGCGAGCCAGTCGATGTCCGTCATGTGATGAAATTCGACCTTGACCACCGGTTCGCCGGCCAGGGTGAACCCTTCCGGCAGATGCTGTTCCAGCAGCACGGGATCGGTCAGGAAGCTCGCCGCGACGGAGAGACGTCGTGGACCGCGCTTCGGGTCGACCACGACGTCATCAGGCAATTGGCGAGGTCCGGACGCCGGTCCGAAATGCGTCGGCATCCGATAGATCCGCCCGGCCTCGAACCGATAGCTCATCGATCGTCTCCCTTCGCCATGAATGCCCATGCCATCATCTCACGGAGCGCCAAACCATTGCAAAATCGTAGAATTCAGCTGCTGGATGAGAAAACCTCATCTACACTGATGGCATGAGGAAGCTTCCGCCCCTTCGAGCTCTCCATGCCTTCGAGGCCGTTGCCCGGCATCATAGCTTCGGGGCTGCCGCGAAGGAGCTCGGCGTCACGCCGACGGCAATCAGCCACCAGATACGACAGTTGGAAGAGGCCTGCGGAATAAAGCTGTTCCAGCGGCGCCCGCGGCCTTTGCTCCTGACGAGCGCTGGGGCACGCCTCTATCCGGCCTTGCGCGATGGCTTCGATGCGCTGGCCTCGGCGGTGGCGTTGTTGGCAGAAGAGGATGTGCAAGCGCCGCTTCGCGTGACGAGCCCGAGCGCATTCGCCAGCAAATGGCTGGTCCCGCAACTGCCGAAATGGCGTGAAGAAAACCCCAATGTCCCTTTGGAAATCATCGGCACCGATGCTGTACTCGATGTGAGAGCGGGCGCCGCAGACCTGGCGATCCGTTATGCACGAAAGCCGCCGCTCGACTTTATGGCGCACGAGGTGTTTCGGGACGTGTACGTTCCCGTTTGCAGCCCGCGTCTGTTGGAGCACTATGGTCCGATCGAGCGGGCTGCAGATCTCCTGCGTCTTCCTTTGATCCACTATGATTGGATCAACAGCGATCCGGAAGCGCCGACCTGGCGGCAATGGCTGGCGGTCGCGCGGTCGATCGATCCCGATTTCAACCCCCTCGAAAAGGTCTGGGACCTGAGTTTCCGCGAGGAGCTGCATGCGATTGACGCCGTTGTTGGCGGACAGGGGGTTGCGATCTGCAGCAACGTGGTCGTCAGCAATGAACTGAGGAGCGGGCTGCTCGTGAAGGCGCATCCGCTCTCCCTGCCCGGCTACGGGTTTTATCTCGTCTCGATGGCCCATAGTCCGCAGGCGCCTGTCATCGAAGCCTTCTCGACGTGGATGAGGGCCATCAGCTGAAGTGCAGGTCGCTGCAAGGCCATTGCTCGCGGAATACCCACGCAGCAGCCGTCGTTGACGGAGAACCTGCTGGCGCCAGCCACTCAACGCAAGACAGCGTCCCGATACGGCGCCCCAACTGGCGCGAAACGGCGTAAGATCAGCAGATCAGGCGGCCAAAGACCGCTGGATTTTCGGAGGAGATTTTGCCGGTTCGCCACTATGACTGGATCGCGCATTTTGCCCGCCGCACGCCGGACAAACCGGCGGTGATCGACCTTGCCAGCGACCGCCGGCTCACTTACGCGCAATTCGACGCCCGCATTTCGCGTCTGGCCGCGCATCTGCGCGACCGCCTCGAGATAGCGCGCGGCGACCGGGTCGCCGTGCTGGCGATGAACACGACCGATACACTGGAGGTGCAGTTCGCGTGCGGACGGATCGGCGCGGTGTTCCTGCCTTTGAACACGCGCCTCACCGTCCCGGAGCTTCAATACATTGTCGGCGATGCCGGGCCGAAGCTGATGATCCATGACGCCGAACTTGCCGATGTCGCGCTCACCGTGGCGAAGCTCTGCGAAGTCTCATTGGCGCTCCAGCTTGGGCCGAGTCATTCCTACGAGGATGCGATCGCATCGGCAAAACCGCTCGACAAGGCGGAAGTCGTGACCCTCGATGACATCTCGACCATCATGTACACCTCGGGCACCACGGGCCAGCCAAAGGGCGCGATCATCACCCATGGCATGACGTTCTGGAACTGCGTCAATCTTGGCGGCCCGGCCTATATCTCGCCGTCGTCGGTGCTGCTGACGGTGCTGCCGCTGTTCCACACCGGCGGGCTCAACTGCTACACCAATCCGGTGCTGCATGCCGGCGGCACCGTGCTGATCATGCGCGCCTTCGATCCCGGCCTCGCGCTTGAGCTGATCAGCGATCCCGCGCGCGGCATCAACGTGTTTTTCGGCGTGCCGTCGATCTATCAGTTCATGGCGCAGCATCCGGCGTTCGCCGGTTCCGACTTCAGCCGTCTTCTGATTGGCGGCGTCGGTGGCGCGCCGATGCCGGTGCCGCTCTTGAAAGTATGGGAACGGCGTGGCGTGGCCCTGCAGCAGGGTTACGGCATGACCGAGACCAGCCCTGCGGTCCTGACGCTCGATCGCGAGGACGCCGTGCGCAAGGCGGGCTCTTCCGGCAAGCCGGTGCTGCATACCGAAGTGCGGATCGTTCGCCCCGACGGAGCCGACGCCGAAATCGGCGAACTCGGCGAGCTCTGGGTCAAAGGGCCGAACGTGACGTCGGGCTACTGGAACAGGCCGGACGCCAACGCGTCTTCCTTCACCGACGGCTGGCTGCATACCGGCGACGCGGCGCGGATCGACGAAGAAGGTTTTTACACCATCGTCGATCGCTGGAAGGACATGTACATTTCCGGTGGCGAAAATGTCTATCCGGCCGAGGTCGAGAACGTCCTGCACCAGCTCGCCGCGATCGCGGAGGCCGCCGTCATCGGCATCCCCAGTGAGCAATGGGGCGAAACCGGCATGGCGATCATCGCCGTCAAGCCGGGGCACACCCTTACCGAAGCGGAGATTCAGGCACACTGCGAAGCCAACCTGGCGCGCTTCAAGCGGCCTCGCGCCATCCGGTTCGTCGATGCCTTGCCGCGCAACGCCACCGGCAAGATTCACAAGCCAACCTTGCGCAAGAATTTCGGTTCGCCCAAAGCCATCGATACGGAGCGCGCGAAGTCGCCTCCCTAGAGCGGGACGACATTTCTTCGAATCGTCATCCCGCTCTATCCTTTTGTTTGAGCATGATCTTTTCGGAAAACCGGTACCCTCCGGATCATGCTCTAGGGGTTTTGAGCGGTCACCAGCCAGGAACTTGACTCCATCATGACGCCTTCCGGCCGCGTGAATTGACTGAGCTCTTCCTTCAAAGCCGCGACGACGCGGTCGTGGTTGCGTTCCGCCTCCTTGCCTGCCTCGCGATAAACTTCGCCCGCGGGCCCGATTGCGAGCTGGAAGGCTACCGCTTCGTCAACGTCGCGCCCGACCATGACTTCGGCGTCGATCCGCTCAAACCTGATGTTCGAATACCCCGCGATCCGCAACTGCTGAGTGACGACCTCGGTGTCAGCCATCGAAAACGGTCCCGGTCCGCAGGTTGCCGCGTGCTCCTTCACCGGCGGCAGGTAACGCAACACGACGTCCTTGGACAGCGTCAGCCACGGGTTGTCGGCGCGCCCGCGCCAGACAATCATGGTCATGGTTCCACCGGGCCTGAGCGCCGAGCGCATATTGCGCAAGCCAGCCACCGGGTTTTCGAAAAACTGCGTTCCGAAGCGGGAGAAGCAGAAATCGTATACCGGCTCAAATGCGTAGGTCTGCACATCCGCCTCGACAAATGTCAGGTTGGCCAACCCTGCGGCACGCGCGTCCGCGCGCGCCGTGTCGAGAAACGCACCGCAGCAGTCGATCCCGACAACGCTGCCGGAAGTCCCGACGCGTTGAGCAATCTCAATCGCGGTTTCGCCCCAGCCGCATCCGGCATCCAGCACGTTGTCGCCGCTGCGCAGCTTCAGCGCCGGAAATACCATCGCGCTGTGCTGGCCAAGACCGCCAACCAGGACATGTCGCCACGCGTTGAATTTGGGAACCAGCACCGTGTTCCAGAAATCAACGTACGGACTGTTCGGTTCGATCGCATGCGCCGTGCTCATGGGGAACTCCTGCTTTCGGGGATAGTCGTCTTCATCGACATCGCGGCGTCGGCGCTATTGGTTCGACGCCTGCAAGCCCGCGGCTACTCTTCACTGCGTCGTTACGACGACCTCGAGATATTCGCTCGGCACAACAAGGGTGTCCTTGCCGCCGCGATTCATCCGCTCCAGCAACTCGATGATCTCGGCCTCCAGGGCGCCTTGTCCTGCCGCATCCAGCGCCGCAAATGCGCGGTTGGTCGGGCCGTAATATGTCTTGAAGATTTCGAGCCAATGGCGTGGTGATCTGTATCGGAAGCTGAAGATCTGCTTCGAAGTCTTTACCTGGTGACCGCGAAACAGCTCACCGAGGCGGCCTTCGGTTCCCCAAAGCGCGGGTGACTTGATCCCGGCCGGCGGCGCAACGTGCTTGCCGATGATCTTGAAGAGCTGGCCAATGAAACCATCGGGCGTCCAATTAGCGAGACCGATACGCCCACCCTTGCGAACAACGCGGGAGAGTTCGGCCGCAGCCGTCTCCTGATTTGGAGCGAACATCACACCAAAAGTCGATAACGCCACATCGAAGCACCGATCCGCGAATGGAAGCGCTTCAGCGTCCGCCTGCTTGAAGGTGACCGGCAAACGCTCGGCGGCGGCGCGCTGCTTGCCCCGCTCCAGAAGCGCCTCGACGTAGTCGGTCGAGGTGACCTCCGCAAATTGGCGCGCGGCCGCGAGCGTGGCGTTGCCATTGCCCGCGGCGACGTCGATCACGCGCTCATCGGCGCGCAGATCGACCGCTTCGCAGAGACGCTCACCGACGAGCTGCAGTGTGATGCCGACCACGGCATAATCGCCCGCGGACCACGTGGCCTGCTGACGCTTCTTGATGGCTGCGAAATCGGGTGCAGCGACGGGAGAAGTCGTTTTGCTTACGTCCAGCATAGTGTTACCTTTCGCCGAAAGCATCAACCCACTGTCGGCTTGAGAAGCGAGCAAACGGCGGTCGGTTGGCCGCCGTATTTGTTGGACGATACATAGAGCGAGCCACCGCGAGGACGAATGATCGTCCGGCCGGATTAGTTGACCGTGCGTCCAAATCGAAGGAAGCCGCAATAATGGATCCACTTTCGGATGTGCTGCGGTCGTTTCGGCTGACAGGAGGCGTTTTCCTTGACGCTCATTTCACGTCACCCTGGTGCGTGGTCTCCAGGCTTTCGGCAGAGGACCTCGGACCGTTCCTGGCAACGCCCTCGCTCTTGATCGCCTATCACTTCGTCATCGCGGGCAGGTTTCGTCTTACGATTGAAGGCGAACCCACCATCGAGGTGCGCGCCGGCGAAGTTGTGCTGCTGCCCCGCAACGACGTTCACATACTGGCCAGCGGCTCGGGTCTCGCGCCGGTGAACGCGTATGATCTCGTGCAACCATCCGCTGGCGGTGGAATAGCGCAAATATCCCACGGTGGCGGTGGTGAAACGACGCATCTGGTGTGCGGCTTCCTCAGCAGCGAGGATCTTTACAATCCCCTGATTGCCGGCTTGCCAAGAATGCTCAAACTCGACGTCGCGCAGGGCACGTCGCGTGACTGGGTCGATGCCTCCGTGAGATTCGCGGCCAGCGAGCTGACCGAAGGCAGATTTGCCTCATCCAGTGTCATGTCGCGGCTCTCTGAATTGCTGTTCGTGGAAGCGGTGCGCCAATATTCAGCGACGCCCGGCGATCAGGACGCCGGATGGCTGAAGGGCCTCGATGATCCACGTGTAGGGCGAGCCTTGGCCCTTATACACCGCAGCATCAGCTGTCCCTGGTCGGCAGAGGCCCTTGCAAAGGAGGTCTCAATGTCGCGCAGCGCGTTCGTGGAACGCTTCACAAAGCTGATGGGGATGCCCCCGATCCGATATCTGACCCTGTGGCGACTTCAGACCGCAAAATTGCACCTGCGAGAGACCCAAAAAACCATCGCCCAGCTGGCACATTCGATCGGCTACGAGTCCGAGCAGGCGTTCAGCCGGGCGTTCAAGCGGGAATTCGGACTGCCGCCCGCACGGTGGAGAGATCAACAGTCGATGCAAGGATCCTCCTAGGTGGCGTGGACTCCAACACAAGGAGGAATTCGATGCTCGACCACGTCATCGTGACCGTGAGTGATTTTACGCGTTCGATCGCGTTTTACGCGCAGGCTCTCAAGCCGCTCGGGATCACGGATTTTCTGGACTATAAAGGCCAGGACGGTCACCCAGACCTTAAAGGCTTCGGAAATGACGGACGCTTCTTCTTCTGGCTCAAAGAGGGGAGGCCCGATCCGGATGCCGTTCACTTCGGTTTTGTCGCCAAAAGCCATGCGGAGGTGAATGCCTTCTTTGTAGCTGCAATTGCAGCAGGCGGACGGGAGAAAACTGCACCGGCGCCCCAGGTCCAATATCATCCTGACTATTACGCGACCTGGGTACTCGACCCCGACGGTCACGACGTTGAGGTTGTGAACAAGACCGGACAGATCGATTAGTCTAGTACTGACTATGAGAGATCGGTGAGTCGCTTGCTGCCCATGCTTCGAGACGCTCGCGTCGCTCGCTCCTCAGCATGAGGTTGTTGTGTTTAAGCAAGCTAGACCTCATCCTGAGGAGGCCGCGAAGTGGCCGTCTCGAAGGATGGGCTGCGATGCCAATTTGTGATTCCAGCTACTAGGCCGTTTCAAATACAGCCGTAATCGCGGCCTGCGCCTGTTGCTGAATCTGCCGCAGATGCTGCTGGCTCTTGAAACTTTCCGCGTAAATCTTGTAGACATCCTCGGTGCCGGAGGGTCTCGCGGCAAACCAGCCGTTTTCCGCCGTCACCTTGATTCCGCCGAACGACTGACCGTTGCCGGGAGCCGCGGTCAGCGTGGCCCGAACCGGCTCGCCGGCAAGTTCTTTCATGGCGAGCCGCTCCGGCGAAAGCGCCTTCAGCACGTTCTTCTGCGCCACTGTCGCGGGCGCGTCGATCCGCTCGTAGAACGGCGCACCCAGTTCATCGGTCAGATTACCGAACAGCTGACTGGGGTCCTTGCCGGTTTGCGCCGTGATCTCGGCGGCCAGCAGGCCGAGAATGAGTCCGTCCTTGTCGGTGGTCCAGACCGTTCCATCGCGCCTCAGGAATGAAGCGCCGGCGCTTTCCTCCCCGGCGAAGCCGAACGACCCGTCACCGAGCCCATCGACGAACCATTTGAAGCCCACCGGGGTCTCGATCAGCTTGCGGCCGAGCTTTGCCGCCACCCGATCGATGATCGCGCTGCTGACGATGGTCTTGCCCACCGCGCTGCCCTGGTTCCAGCCCGGGCGATGCTCGAACAGATACGCAATGGCAGCGGCAAGGTAATGGTTCGGATTCATCAGCCCGTTCGAACGGGTGACGATGCCATGCCGGTCGGCGTCGGTATCGTTGGCAAAAGCGACATCGAACTTGTCGCGCATGCCGATCAGTCGCGCCATCGCATAGGGCGACGAGCAATCCATCCGGATCTTGCCGTCCCAATCGACTGTCATGAACCGAAACGTCGGGTCCACGGTATCGCTGACGATGGTCGCGGCAATGCCGTAGCGCTCGATGATCGGTTGCCAGAAATGGACGCCCGCGCCGCCGAGCGGATCGATCCCGATTTTCACGCCCGAGGCGCGGATCGCCTCCATGTCGATGACGTTGGCAAGGTCGGCCACGTAGGGACCGATGTAGTCGTGGCGGTGAACGCAGGCGGCCTTGTGTGCGCGGTGATATGAAATCCGCTGCAGACCCCTCAATCCGTCTTCCAGAAATGCGTTCGCGGCACGCTCGATTCCGGTGGTGATATCGGTGTCGGCCGGTCCGCCATTTGGCGGGTTATACTTGAAGCCGCCATCCTCGGGAGGATTATGCGACGGGGTGATCACCACGCCATCGGCAAGACCGCTGGTCCGGTTCCCGTTGTAGGTCAGGATCGCATGCGAGATCACCGGCGTCGGGGTATATCCGTCGCGCTCGTCAATCATCACGGTGACATCGTTGGCGGCGAATACCTCAAGCGCGCTCGCGAAGGCCGATTCCGCCAGCGCATGGGTGTCGATGCCGATGAATAGCGGGCCATCGATGCCGGCGCGGCGCCTGTAGTCACAGAGCGCCTGGCTGATCGCCAGAATATGCGCCTCATTGAAAGCGTTGTTGAAGGCGGAGCCGCGATGCCCGGAGGTTCCGAACGCCACGCGCTGCGAAGGCACCGCGGGATCCGGCTTTCCGGAGAAATAGGCCGTCACCAGCCGCGGCACGTTGACCAGCATCGAGGCTGGTGCGGGTTTGCCGGCGAGCGGACTTACTTCGACAGCCATTGATCTCTCCTTCCATGCCGGCGCCATCGGTGCGCGGCCTCAAAAAATAACGCTGGAGTCCGATTCAACAGAGTTGAGTCTGACTCTAGCCCGGTAAAAACAAGGCGAACGGCTCATCGATGGTGCGGCGCAGGTGCTCGCGATAGACGGCATAATTGGCGTCATCGGACGAAACCCGCCCCAGGCTTGGCGCCGGGATATTCTTGATCGGCAAAAACGCGATCGGCGCCGCGATCGGCGTCAGCAGCGAGCCGCGCCCCGCCAGCAGCGTCGTGATGATGCCGTACATTTCGCCTGATATTCTCGGACGCGATACCGTGATCAAGCGATGCTGGCCGTGCCGGTTGGTGATGAGGTAAATGTGGCCCGATTGGTTCGGCACCGCGACTTCGCCGAACTGGGTGTATGCCGCGTCCTGCCTGTCGCCTTCGCGAAACACCAGCGATGAAACCGCGGCTTCCCAGGCGATCTCGGTCCGGTAGGCGTAGATCACATCCTTGTCGCCACCGAAGGACGGCCGCACCGTAACGTAGACCCCTTCGAGCCACACAACCGAGCGGCGCGAATAGGCGCCGAGGCCGTCGGGAGATATGTCGCCGTTGGCCGGAGCCGCAACCGGCGGGACATCCTGCCCCTTGCGCAGGGAGACGCCGAGCGCCTGTTCGAGCCGCACAGTGGTCGCAAGCGTAAAGGGGCGGCGGCCGCCGAGCACCTTTTCCAGGGTCGAGAGGCTGAGCTTTGCCTGTTCGGCAAGCGACTGCCGGGACATACGGCGGCGGGCGATTTCCTCGCGAATGGTCTCGGCCACCTGCCGGCTTTGCTCGGCGGAAAGCTGCTTGTCCGTCGTCTGCATCGTCACCCCTTTCGAATTCCCGCATCCTAGCAGACGCACATTTCAGCACAAAGCCACACAATTCCGCCTCGGCCGCGGCGCGCCGAAGCGGCCTGCGGCTGAACAATGCCGATCATTATGCTCGCGCCAAGACACGCGGTTCCGCACAACCGGCAGGCGATGAAAATGCCTCTCGGGAGTTAAGCGAAATGACGACGTGCGATGAAATCAAGACCAGCGGCGGCTCAAGCCTGTCGCGCATGGTGAGACTGCTGTTGTTCTGCATGATGCAAGGCGCCGCCGTCATCCTGGTCGGATTTGCGGCATTATTTTTGAGCTTTGAGCCGGTGTGGCCGGCGGAGAATCCGTCCGCAACCTTTGCCGGACCCGGCGGCGCGCGCTCCGGCTCGCTGCTGCTGAAAACCGATGACGGCTACGCCGACGCGACGAGGCTCGGCATCGATGTCGATCTCACCGTGTCGGGTCCGACGGTCCGCGCCCGCGTCACCCAGATTTTCCGAAATCCGACGCCAAACTGGGTGGAAGCGACCTACGTCTATCCGCTGCCGGCCGGCGGCGCGGTCGACACGCTCAAAATGGTGATCGGCGACCGCGTCGTGGTCGGCGAGATCAAGGAACGGCAACAGGCCCGCATCATCTACGAGCAGGCGCAGCGGAACGGACAAAAGGCTGCTCTGACCGAACAGGAGCGGCCGAACATCTTCACGAACTCGGTCGCCAATATCGGTCCCGGCGAAACCATCCTGGTGCAGATCGATTATCAGGAGCCGGTTCAGCAGTCGGGAAATGAATTTTCGCTGCGAGTGCCGATGGTGGTCGGCCCGCGTTACAATCCTGCGCCCATGGTGCAGAACGTCGACATCAGGCCCGACGGTGGCGGCTGGGGATCCAGTTCCACCGATCCGGTGCCGGACCGCAACCGCATATCGCCCGAGGTGCTGGACCCCGCCGAACATGCGCCGGTGAATCTAACCGCCATCACGGTTCGCCTGCAGGCAGGTTTCCCGCTCGGCGAGGTCAGGAGTCATCATCATCCGGTCAAAATGGAAAGCCCCGATAGCAGCACGCGCGTCATCAAGCTCGCGGAAGGCCCGGTGCCGGCGGATCGCGACTTTGAGCTGACCTGGACGCCCGCGGCCGTCAAGGCGCCGTCGGTCGGGTTGTTCCGCGAGCACGTCGGCGATGCCGACTATCTGCTGACGTTCGTCACGCCGCCCGCGATCGAACGGACCGAGCAAAAGCCGCTGCCGCGCGAGGTGATCTTCGTGATCGACAATTCCGGCTCGATGGGTGGCACCTCGATCGTGCAGGCCAAGGCGAGCCTGCTTTATGCGCTCGGCCGTTTGCAGCCGAACGACCGCTTCAATGTGATCCGTTTCGATCACACCATGGACCTGCTGTTCCCCAATTCCGTGCCCGCCGACCGCGAGCACATCGGTAACGCCAGGTCGTTCGTCGGCGCGCTGCAGGCCGAGGGTGGCACCGAGATGGTGCCGGCGATGCGCGCGGCGCTGACGGATAACACCACCGGCGAGACAAATTACGTTCGCCAGGTGGTGTTCCTGACCGATGGCGCGATCGGCAATGAGCAGCAACTGTTCGACACGCTGACGGCGATGCGCGGCCGCTCCCGCGTGTTCATGGTCGGCATCGGTTCGGCGCCGAACACCTTCCTGATGACTCGCGCCGCCGAACTCGGCCGCGGATCCTTTACGCATATCGGTTCGGTCGAACAGGTCGAGGAGCGGATGCGCGGCCTGTTCGCCAAGCTGGAAAATCCCGCGGTGACCGGCCTCACCGCGAAATTCTCCGATGCCACCGCCGACCTGACGCCGGCGGCGATCCCCGACCTCTATCGCGACGAACCGCTGGTTCTCGCAGCCAGGCTCGACAAGCTTGCGGGCTCGGTCGAGATCAAGGGCCGGATCGGCGACCGGCCCTGGGTGGTGACGCTTCCGCTGGCGAACGCCGCCGAGGGCAAGGGCCTGTCCAAACTGTGGGCGCGGCGCAAGATCGACGATGCCGAGATCGCCCGCACCATGCGCGAGGCGACGCCATCGGAGGCCGACAAGACCATATTGGCACTCGCGCTGGAGCATCAGCTCGTGACCCGCCTGACGAGCCTGGTCGCGGTCGACAAGACGCCGAGCCGTCCCGAAGGGGAAACGCTCAAACTCACCGAACTGCCGCTCAACCTGCCGGCAGGCTGGGATTTTGCCAAGGTATTCGGCGAGCGGCCGAAGTCTGCATCGCCGCCGGTGGAACGGCGCGCCGAAGGCGACGCACGCGTCCAACTCGCCGCCATCAAACGCCCGCTCCCTGTGGTCACGGCGGCGCCCAACACGATCAAGCTGCCGAAGACGGCGACCGACGCCGAGCTGAAGATGATCGCCGGCTCGATCCTGCTGGCGCTCGGCCTGATCCTGTTCGTGTTCAACCGGCGTCAGACCTTCGTAGGCTGACGCCGGATGAAAGGAGGAGCAGCCCCTCTCCTCCTCACGGCACGCGCGGCTTTCCACCCAAGGCCGCGCGCGCAAGTTTTTGTTCTCGCCGTCATTCTGGGATGGTCCGAAGGACCAGACCTTAGATGTGCGATTGCACATCGGGGAATCTCAAGATTCCGGGTTCGACGCTGACGCATTGCCCCGGAATGACGGAAACAATATCGAGATTCACGATGACTCGCCTCGTTGCATCATTGCTTCTCGCCCTCGCCGGCCTCGTGCTGTTCGGTCAAGGGGCCTACATCCACGCCAAGGCGCTGCTGGCGCAGGTTCTGCTGGAGCGCGCCTTCAGCGAGACCATCGCCACCGGCCGCGAGGTAAAACCCTGGTCATGGGCGGATACCTGGCCGGTCGCGCGCATCGAGGTGAAGCGGCTCCACGCCAGCGCCATCGTGCTGGCCGGAAGCAGCGGCCAGGCGCTTGCCTTCGGGCCGGGTCACGTCGAGCTTACCCCTGATGCCGGCGAGCGCGGGGTAGCGGTCTATTCGGCGCACCGCGATACGCATTTCCGCTTTCTGAAAGATGTCGCCATCGGCGATGAAATCGATATCACGCGAAGCGACGGCACCATGTTCCGTTACCGTGCGGACGACACTTCGGTGGTGCGTTTCGACGCCTCGGGCATCGATCCCTTGACCGACGGATATGAGCTTGTGCTGTCCACCTGCTGGCCATTCGATGCCGTGACGCCAGGGGCGGCACGCTACGTCCTGCACGCCACCATGATGGGGCCCTTCGGCGCTACCGGCGAACACCGGCCGAACGGTGCAATCCCGGATGCTCCGCTAAATTAATCTGCGGCGGACAGGATCGGCCGGGATGCTGCCGCATGTAGGCCGTTATGCCAATTCACGAACCATCCAATCCATGCTTGAAAGATGTTCGGCGGCACTCTTGCCGCACGACGGAAAATCAATAATTGAAAAGAGAACCAACCGAGATTGAATCACCAAGACGATGAGTTCCCAAGTTCACTATTTACCCCTGACGCCGGGATTGTTTTCAATCCTGGTCTTCCTGTTCCTGGGGCTGCTCATCCTGATCCAGCTTCGCATTCTCAGATACGCCTATATGCGGCTCGGTGTAGGTCCTGGCGTCGCCCTTGTTCTGTTGTTCGGCTCGCTGATCGGCAGCTATTTCAATATTCCGATCACGGTGCTTTCCGGCCCGCCCGTGAGGTCGGGGCAGGTCGTTGAGTTCTTCGGCATGCGTTATATCGTGCCCTTCGTCACGTCGTCTGGAACGGTTCTCGCGGTGAATGTCGGCGGCGCCGTTATTCCAACATTAATGTCCGCGTATCTCATGATACGATATCAATTCTGGCTCAAGGCGACGATTGCCACCGCGGCCATTGCCGTTGTCATCCATTCGCTGGCGACGCCGGTGCCGGGAATTGGCATCGCCGTGCCGGTATTTGCGCCGGTCGTGACCACGGCAATCCTTGCATTTATCCTCTCCCGCGAATACGCGCCGCCGCTTGCCTATATCGGCGGCTCAATGGGGACTCTCATCGGCGCCGATCTTCTCAATCTCGACAAGATCACCGGTCTTGGCGCCCCGGTCGCCTCGATCGGCGGCGCGGGCACATTCGACGGCATTTTTCTCACCGGCATTCTTGCCGTTCTGCTCGCAGGTGTCGCCACACCATCGCAGCCACGGCCGGCGTGGTAAGTCCATAGAGCGGGCGGCCCCGCGGATATTGCCCGGGTTGCGCGAGTTGCCACCCTCCCCGACTATCAATAATAAGAAATGAAAAGCTCATGGAGAGTGGCGATCTCCAGTCGATCGTCATTCTCGGACAAGAAACGAAGGGATAAGGGTTACGTCCATGGAAGCTCAGGCAAGCATCGCGTCAGATTCGGCCGTGAAATGGTCGCCTTCGTCTGAGGCCAGCGACATCGTCAAAAGCATTCATGCGATGCTGCATCCGCGCAACATCGTGCTGGTCGGAGCGACCGACAAGCCGGGCAACTACGCCGAGCGCATCTGGAACAATCTGATCAAGTATCAGTATCAAGGCGGTCTCTATCCGGTCAACGCCAAGCGCGAAACGATCTGGGGCGTGCCCTGCTACAAGGATTTCGCCAGCCTGCCGGACAAGCCCGATCACGTGCTGGTGCTGGTGCCGGCGCGTTTCGCCGTGCAGGTCGTGCGCGACGCCGCGGCGGCGGGCGCCCGCTCGGCGACCATCGTCACCTCCGGCTTCAGCGAATTGCAGGATGATGAAAGCCAGAGGCTGGCTGCCGAACTGCAGCAGGCCATTCGCGAGACCGGGCTTGCGGTCACCGGCCCGAATTGTCTTGGCAATCTGAGCGCCGGCGAACGGCTGTTTACCAACATCGACGACCGCGTCGTCACGATGGAAGCCGGACCGGTCGCGATTGCCGGTCAATCCGGCGCGATCGTCATGGCGATCCGCCAGGCCCTGGAAGACCGCGGCGTCGGCGTCGGCTACATGGTCACCACCGGAAACGAGGCCGGCCTCGAAACCCCGGACCTGATGGCCTATTTCGCGGCCGACCCCTCTATCCGCGTGATCGTGGTTTATCTTGAAGGCGTGCGCAACACCAAGGTCTTCCGCGCGGCCTGCAAGGCCGCGCGCGCGGCCGGCAAGCCGGTGATCGCCCTCAAGCTCGGGGCGTCCGAAGGCGGACGCGCCGCCGCCATGGCGCACACCGGCGCGCTCGCCGGTTCGATCGAAACCTTCGACGCCATCTCGACACGGGAGGGCGTGATCCGCGTGCGGGGTCTCGACGAACTGATCGAAACCACCGAATGCTTTGTCCATGCCGATCTGCCGAAAGCCGCTCGCCTCGCCGCGGTTTCCTTGTCCGGCGGAAAACGCGGTCTTCTGATCGACGCATTTTCGTCGGCGGGCCTGAATTTCAGTCCGCTAAGCCAGAACGCCAGCGACAAGCTGGCGAAGATGCTCGGCCCCGGCAGCATCGTCGGCAATCCGCTCGACGCAGGTTTCGCGGCGGTGGTCGATCCTTCGGTCTACATGCAGTCGATCAAGATCATGATCGACGATCCCGACACCGACATCGTCATCATCGACGCTGAATTGCCGAAGGCGCCGCACGAATTGCGCGAACGGAATTTGCGCATTGTCAATGAAATGGCCAAGGCCGCCAACAAGCCGGTCATTTATATCAGCACGATGTCGATCGGGTTTACGGAATTCACCAAGGGCTTGCGCAAGTCGCTGCCGCATATCGCGGTCATGCAGGGTCTGGATCGCGCGGTGGGCGCGATCAAGTCGCTGATCGATTACGCATCCTTGCGCAAGGAGGTGCCGGAGGTGGTATCGAGCTCCAGCGCTTCGGCGCGCGCGATGCTGGAGCGGATGCTCAAAAGCGCCAAGGGCGCCGCGCTCGACGAGGTCGCGTCGAAAAAATTGCTCAAGGCGTACGGCATTCCCGTTTCAAAGGAAGAGATCGCACAGACTGCGGCGGAAGCCGTGAAGATCGCCAAAAAGATCGGCTTTCCCGTTGTCGCCAAGGTCGTCAGCGCGGACATCCTGCACAAATCCGACATCGGCGGCGTGGTGCTGAACATCAACAGCACCGCCGACGTCAAGAAAGCCTTCAATGACATCACCGCGCGGGTGAAGAAGCTGAAGAACAAACCAAAACTCGAGGGCATCCTGATCGCGCAGCAGGTCAAGGCCGAACTCGAGCTGGTGGTCGGCGCTTCGCTTGACGCCGAGATGGGCCCGGTGGTGCTGTTCGGCACCGGCGGCGTCGATATCGAGCTCATGAAGGATGTCGCCCTGGCCGGCGCTCCGCTCGACGAAGCCGACGCAAAAGAATTGATCAGCCGGACCAAAGCCGGCGTGAAGCTGAAGGGTTATCGCGGCAAGCCGGCGCTGCACGAGGCTTCGGCGGTGAAGGCTATCGTCGGCCTGTCCAACCTGATGGCAGACGCCGGCTCCCGGATCGCGTCGATCGACGTCAATCCATTCCTGATCAATACCAAGGCCGGAGTCGCCGTCGATGGTCTGATCGTCCTCAACAACGCCGCGGCCAAAAGCGCCGCCGAACATTGATGGTGCGCGACTGGCCGGCTGTGGCCCCTACACACCGAGTGAAGAGTCGGCATGCAGGGAGCGTCGGCGCATTATCGCGCCGCCGTCACCATGATTTCGACGCCATATTGGGGCGCCGCCAGTCCCGCCTCGACGGTGGCGCGTGCCGGTGTGTTGCCGGGTGACACCCAGCCGTCCCACACCGCGTTCATATCTGCGAAGGTTTTCATATCCGTAAGATAGATAGTGGCGGTCAGGAGCTTTGACTTGTCGCTGCCGGCCTTGGTGAGATGGCCATCGATGATCGAGAGAATCTCCTGCGTCTGCTTTGTCACGCTTTCGCCGGCCGCTGCTTTCGCCACGATGCCCGCGAGATAGACGGTGTCGCCATGTACGACGACCTGGCTCATGCGAGGCCCGGCTTCGAAACGCTGGATGGTCATGCTCTTCTCCAAATATGAAATATGTGCCGGCGCTACTTAGCGCACAGGCGCCTCATCCGCCACCGCGTTCTATCTCGCGCGAGTTGGCCTAGAGCGGGATGACTTTTCTTCGAATCGTCATCCCGCTCTATCTTTTTGTTGGAGCATGATCTTTTCGGAAAACCGGTACCCACTTTTCCGGATCATGCTCTAACGCTGCCCGGCACAGGGTGTTTCGCGCAGGCAAATTCCGCAATTGATCCAGCACGCGCATTCGCAGACGACGAAAGCGTGGTCCTGCATTGCTTCGTCGCTTTGCTCGCAATGACGAGACGTACGGCTCAATCCTGCGGATTCATTCCCGGTCAGTCTCCAAGTTGCGTCTGGCCGCTCGCCATGAATGTGCGCTGCCGGACTTACAACTATACGGTGCCCACGCCAACGCGCGCTTGCTGTACCGGCGGGGTCCATCCTGGAACTTTTTGCGCCCGTCGGAACAAATGGCGGCATTCGGAATTGGTCTCGCTGGGCTGAATATTGCAGCGCCGCAATCTTCGGGTGCAGTCTATCTTCTTGCTTGATTTGACATTTTGCAGGCGCTTCTATGGCGTCAATTGGGTTGCGTGCGTTCGGATTCGCCCCCCGCACTGTCCTTAAGGGAACGCCATGAGTGATCTCGATCCCGCACCACGATCAGCCCTTGGTCGTGTCGCAAAGCGCAAGTCTGCCCCGGACGGAACGCCCGATTCAATGCAAGATCTGTTGCATGCGCTTCAGGCGATGCGAGGCGGAGACTTTTCGGTGCGAATGACCGGCGATCACCTCGGCATCGAAGGCAAGATCGCCGACACGTTCAATGAAATCGTAGCCGCCAATCAGAGAATGGCGCAGCAACTCGAGCGCGTCGGCCAGGTCGTCGGCAGGGAAGGAAAAACCCGGCAACGCGTCAAGTTCGACCTTGCCGGCGGATCATGGGCGGACATGGAGGGCTCGGTCAACACGCTGATCGACGATCTGCTGTGGCCGACGCGTGAAGTGACCCGAGCCGTTGCCGCCGTTGCCCAGGGAGACTTGCTGCAGACCGTCAAACTGGATGTCGACGGCCGCCCATTGGGCGGCGAGTTCCTGCAGTCGGCCAACATCGTCAATACGATGATCAAGCAGCTCAGCGTCTTCACCTCCGAGGTGACGCGCGTCGCGCGCGAAGTGGGAACCGAGGGCAAGCTCGGAGGCCAGGCGCAGGTTCCCGAGGTGACGGGGGTCTGGAAGGACCTGACCGAAAGCGTGAACTCGATGGCCAACAACCTTACCGGCCAGGTTCGCAACATCGCCGAAGTGACCATCGCGGTTGCCAACGGCGATTTGTCCAAGAAGATCACCGTCGACGTGCGCGGTGAAATTCTGCAGTTGAAGGAAGCCATCAACACGATGGTGGACCAGCTGCGCTCTTTCGCATCCGAAGTCACCCGCGTCGCCCGTGAAGTCGGCACCGATGGCAAGCTGGGCGGCCAGGCGATCGTTCCCGGCGTCGCCGGCACCTGGAAAGACCTGACCGATTCCGTGAATGCGATGTGCGGCAACCTGACCGCGCAGGTTCGCAATATCGCCAACGTCACGACGGCGGTCGCGCGCGGCGACCTTTCGCGAAAAATTACCGTGGATGTCCGCGGCGAAATTCTGGAGTTGAAGGACACCATCAACACGATGGTGGACCAGCTCAATTCCTTTGCCTCCGAAGTGACGCGCGTGGCGCGCGAAGTGGGGACCGAGGGCAAGCTGGGCGGTCAAGCGCAAGTCCCCGGCGTCGCCGGAACCTGGAAGGATCTCACCGACAACGTCAACTTCATGGCCTCTAACCTGACCGCGCAGGTGCGTAACATCGCCGACGTCGCCACCGCGATCGCGGGCGGCGACCTCTCCAAGAAAATTACCGTGAACGTGTCGGGCGAAATCCTTCAGCTCAAGGAAACGCTCAATACGATGGTCGACCAGCTCAACGCCTTCGCCGGAGAGGTGACGCGGGTCGCGCGCGAAGTCGGCACCGACGGCAGGTTGGGCGGTCAGGCCAACGTGCTGGGCGTCGCCGGCACCTGGAAGGATCTGACCGAGAGCGTCAATTCAATGGCCAGCAACCTGACGGCGCAGGTTCGCAACATCGCCGAAGTGACGACCGCGGTGGCCAATGGCGACCTGTCGAAAAAAATCACGGTGGACGTGCGCGGCGAAATTCTGGAACTGAAAGACACCATCAACACGATGGTCGATCAGCTCAACGCCTTCGCCGGTGAAGTGACGCGTGTCGCGCGCGAAGTGGGAACCGAGGGCAAGCTCGGCGGTCAGGCGCTGGTGCGCGGCGTCGCCGGCACATGGAAGGATCTGACCGACAGCGTCAATTCGATGGCGAGCAATCTGACCGGCCAGGTCAGAAACATCGCCGAAGTCGCGACCGCGGTCGCAAAGGGCGATCTCTCCAAGAAAATCACGGTGAACGTATCGGGCGAAATTCTTCAATTGAAGGAAACGCTCAACACCATGGTGGATCAGCTCAACGCCTTCGCCGGTGAGGTGACGCGCGTCGCGCGTGAAGTCGGAACCGACGGCAAGCTCGGCGGTCAAGCCGAGGTGCCCGGCGTCGCCGGCACCTGGAAAGACCTGACCGACAGCGTCAATTCGATGGCGGGCAACTTGACCGCCCAGGTTCGCAATATCGCCGAAGTCGCGACCGCCATCGCCGGCGGCGACCTTTCGCGCAAGATCACCGTCGACGTGCGCGGCGAGATCCTGCAGCTGAAAGAAACCCTCAACACCATGGTGGACCAGCTCAACCGGTTCGCCGGCGAGGTGACGCGCGTGGCGCGCGAGGTCGGCACCGAGGGCCGCCTCGGCGGTCAGGCCAACGTGCCGGGCGTGGCCGGCACCTGGAAGGATCTCACCGACAGCGTGAACTCGATGGCGGGCAATCTGACCGCCCAGGTGCGCAACATCGCCGAAGTGACCACCGCGGTCGCACGCGGCGACCTGTCGCGCAAGATCACCGTGGACGTCAAGGGCGAAATTCTGGAGCTTAAGAACACCATCAATACGATGGTCGATCAATTGAACGCGTTCGCTTCCGAAGTGACGCGCGTGGCACGCGAAGTCGGCACCGAAGGCAAGCTCGGCGGTCAGGCCGAGGTGCCGGAAGTCGCCGGCACCTGGAAGGATCTCACCGACAACGTCAACTTCATGGCATCGAACCTGACCGCCCAGGTTCGCAATATCGCCGAGGTGGCAACCGCGATTGCCGGCGGCGATCTTTCCAAGAAGATCACGGTCGACGTCCGCGGCGAAATCCTGCTTCTCAAGGACACCTTGAATACCATGGTCGAGCAGCTGCGCTCGTTCGCCGCCGAAGTGACGCGCGTGGCGCGTGAGGTCGGCACCGAGGGGCGGCTCGGTGGCCAGGCCGTGGTGCCCGGCGTCGGCGGCACGTGGAAGGATCTCACCGACAACGTCAACCTGCTGGCGGCCAATCTCACCACGCAAGTCCGCAACATCGCCGAAGTCACGACGGCGGTCGCGCGCGGAGACTTGTCGCGCAAGATCACGGTCGACGTGAAGGGCGAAATTCTCGAGCTTAAAAATACCATCAACACCATGGTCGACCAATTGAACGCCTTCGCGGGCGAGGTGACCCGCGTCGCGCGCGAGGTCGGCACCGAGGGCAAGCTTGGCGGACAGGCCCAGGTCCCCGGCGTGGCGGGTACCTGGAAGGATCTGACCGATACCGTGAACTTCATGGCGGCCAACCTGACCGAACAGGTGCGCGGCATCGTCAAGGTGGTGACGGCGGTCGCCAACGGTGACCTGAAGCAGAACCTGACCGTGAAGTCCAAAGGCGAAGTCGCGGCCCTCGCCGAGACCATCAACAACATGACCGACACGCTGGCAACGTTCGCCGATCAGGTCACCAGCGTGGCGCGCGAGGTGGGCGTGGAAGGCCGGCTGGGAGGTCAGGCGAACGTGCCGGGCGCCGCCGGCACCTGGAAAGATCTGACCGGCAACGTCAACCTGCTGGCCGCCAACCTGACTTCCCAGGTGCGTGCCATCGCCGAGGTCGCGACCGCCGTCACCAAGGGCGATCTCACCCGCTCGATCCAGGTCGATGCGCGCGGCGAAGTCGCCGAGCTCAAAGACAACATCAACACCATGATCGGCAATCTGCGTCTGACCACCGACGTGAACACCGAACAGGACTGGCTGAAGACCAACCTGGCCAAATTTACCAACATGCTGCAGGGCCAGCGTGACCTTACGACCATGGGCCGGCTGCTTCTGACCGAGTTGACGCCGCTGGTGAACGCTCACATGGGTGTCATCTACCAGGTCGAAAATGAGGACAATCCGCAATTGCGCCTGCTGTCGGCCTATGCGGGCGACGGATCCAACCCTCATACGCAATTCGTGCAATTCGGCGAGGGCCTCATCGGTCAATGCGCCATGGACAAGCGTCAGCGGCTGGTCTCGGATATCCCAACCGACACCATCCCGATCAATTCGGCGCTGCTGCGTGTCAGGCCGAAAAATATCGTCGTGCTTCCGGTTTTGTTCGAGAACCAGGTCAAAGCCGTTATCGAGCTCTCTTCCATCAGTTCGTTCACAACCTCGCAAATGACCTTTCTCGAACAGCTGACCGACAGCATCGGTATTGTGCTCAACAGCATCGAGGCGACGATGCAGACTGAAGGGCTGCTGAAGCAGTCGCAACAACTGGCCGGCGAATTGCAGACGCAGCAAAAGGAACTGCAGCAGACCAACGAGCAGCTTGAGCAAAAGGCTCAACAGCTCGCCGAACGCAACGTTGAAGTGGAGCGAAAGAACCAGGAAATCGAACAGGCACGCCGCGCGCTCGAGGAGAAGGCGACGGAACTTTCCCTCACATCGAAATACAAGTCGGAATTCCTTGCCAACATGTCGCATGAGCTGCGTACGCCGCTCAACAGCATCCTGATTCTGGGCCAACAGCTCACCGAAAACCCCGAAGGCAATCTGTCGGCAAAGCAAGTCGAGTTTGCGCGAACCATCCACGGCGCGGGCACCGACCTGCTCAACCTGATCAGCGATATTCTCGACCTGTCGAAAATCGAATCCGGAACCGTGACGGTAGAAGCGGAAGAGATCCTTACCTCAAGCCTGCTTGAGACAGTTGGACGGCCGTTCCGGCACGAAGCCGACAATCGCCAACTGTCGTTCAGCATCAATCTCGACCCCAATTTGAGCCGGAGCATCGTCACGGATTCGAAGCGGCTTCAGCAGGTGCTGAAGAACTTGTTGTCGAACGCTTTCAAGTTCACGGCCGAGGGCGGGGTGAGATTGGACGTGTCAGCGGCGGTCGGAGGCTGGAGCGCCGAGCATCCGATCCTGAACCAGGCGCCTGCGGTCGTCGCCTTCGAGGTTTCCGACACCGGCATCGGCATTCCACTGGAAAAGCAGAAGTTGATCTTCGAAGCGTTTCAGCAGGCGGACGCCGGCACCAGCAGGAAATACGGCGGCACCGGCCTCGGCCTCGCCATCAGCCGGGAGCTTGCAAACCTGCTCGGTGGCGAAATCCATCTGCGCAGCACCCCCGGCAAGGGCAGTTCATTCGTGCTGTATCTGCCGCTCAAATATTCAGGCCCGACGGTCGCGCCGCGAATCCCAACGCCCTCGCCTTATGGCACGACGCCGGTACTTCAGGTCGCGGCGCAAGAACGGGTCATCGAACAGCTGCCGGACGACCGGCTCAACCTCGAGCCGGGAGACACCATTCTTCTGATCGTTGAAGACGACCCGCATTATGCGCGGGTGCTGATCGATCTCGCCCGGGACAAGGGCTTCAAAGTTCTGGTCGCCACGCGCGGCTCGGAGGCGCTGGAGCTCGCCAAGCAGTTCCAGCCGGCGGCGGTCTCGCTCGACGTCTTCCTGCCCGACATGCTCGGCTGGACCGTGCTTAGCCAGCTTAAACATAACCCGCTGACGCGGCACATTCCGGTGCAGATCATCACGCTGGACGAAGACCGGCAACACGCCTTGGCGCGGGGCGCGTTTTCCTTTGTCAACAAGCCGACGACGACGGAAGGTGTGAGCGCGGCGTTGTCCCAGATCAAGGAGTACGCCAAGCCGCGCCGCAAGCGCCTGCTGATCGTGGAAGATAACGCAGCGGAACAGTTAAGCATCCGGGCGCTGCTTGATCACGAGGACATCGAGATCGTCACAACGGATACCGGCGCCGGCGCGCTTTCCACGTTGCGGGGCAGTCCATGCGACTGCGTGGTGCTGGATTTACGTCTTCCCGACATGAGCGGCTTCGAGGTGCTTGACCAAATTCGCAACGACGACTCGTTGTCCAACGTACCCGTCGTGGTGTTCACAGGCCGCGAGCTCTCGGTCGAGGAAGACGCGGAACTCCACACCATGGCACGAAGCATCGTGGTGAAAGGCGTGGAGTCGCCGGAACGCCTGCTCGACGAGACGTCTCTGTTTTTGCACCGTGTGATCACAGAATTGCCGATCGAGAAGCAGCGAATGCTGGAAAAGCTCAATAGTTCCGATGAGGATCTCATCGGCAAGACCGCCTTATTGGTGGACGACGACGCCCGCAACATTTTTGCGCTGAGTAGTGTCCTGGAGCGGCGCGGCATGAAGGTGCTGACCGCCACCACGGGCAGTGAGGCGGTCGCGCTTGTTGAATCGAGCCCCGAGATCGCAATCGTCCTGATGGATATCATGATGCCGTATATGGACGGATACCAGACGATAGGTGTCATTCGCCAGAACCCGTCATTTCGCCGCCTTCCGATCATCGCCCTTACAGCCAAAGCGATGAAAGGGGATCGAGAGAAGTGCCTGGAGGCAGGCGCCTCCGATTATCTGGCCAAGCCTGTCAACACCGAGCAGCTGCTTCTTGCCATACGCATGTGGCTACACCGTTGATTGGCGCTCGATGATGGACCATGAAAAAGTAAACATCCTTCTGGTCGACGATCAACCGGCGAAGCTGCTCGCCTATGAGGTTATCCTGAAGGAACTTGGAGAAAATCTCGTTGCCGCCGCTTCCGGCCGGGAAGCGCTTGAATACCTGCTCAAGAACGAAGTCGCGATTATTCTGCTCGACGTTTGCATGCCGGAACTGGACGGGTTCGAGCTCGCCGCCATGATCCGCGAGCATCCCCGCTTCCAGAAAACGGCGATGATTTTCATTTCAGCCATTCAGGTCAGCGACATTGATCGGCTTCGTGGCTACGAAATGGGCGCGGTCGACTACGTTCCGGTGCCGGTTGTACCGGAGGTGCTGCGCGCAAAAATAAGAGTCTTCGCGGACCTTTTTCGCAAGACCAGGCAGCTGGAGCGGCTCAATGCCGAACTTGAACATCGCGTCCAGGCTCGAACGTCGGAGCTGGAGCAATCGACGGCCAGGCTTGTCGAAAGCGAACAGCGCCGCAGCATGGCGATCGCAGCGGGAAAAATGGGATCCTGGGATTGGGACTGGGGCAATGGCGATTGGATGTGGGACGAAGGGCAATATCGGATCTTTGGAGTCGACCCGCAGCGTTTTGAAGTGACCGCAAAGAACGTTCAGGCCTTGCTTCATCCCGATGATACCGAGGCGTTGGGCCGGGCAATAGCCCAGTTTGAAAAAGGCGCAAGATCGTACGAGGCGGAATTTCGAATCGTTCGGCCGGATGGCGAAGTGCGCTGGTGCGTTGGGACGGCGGCCGCGACGGTCGACAAGGGCGATCGCGTGGTCCGTGTCAGCGGCGTCACCGTCGATATTACCGAACGCAAACGTGCGGAAGAACGCCAAAATCTCCTGAGCCGGGAAGTCGACCACCGCGCGAAAAACGCGTTGGCGCTGGCGCAATCAATCGTTCGACTGACGCGGGCTCCAAATGTCGGCGCCTACATTCAGGCGGTCGAAGGCCGCATTACTGCGCTGGCACGGGTTCATACCATTCTCTCATTGTCGAGCTGGCAGGGCGCGGAAGTCGGGAGGCTGGTCGACGAGGAGCTGGCGCCATATTTCGAGGCCGGCCAGATCAAATTCCGCGGTTCAGAGGTTCAGTTGCAGCCTTCGACGGCGCAAACGCTGGCGCTCGCCTTGCACGAACTCGTCACCAATTCGGCGAAATATGGCGCCCTCTCCACGCTGTCCGGCCGCCTGTCCATTGGCTGGGAAATGCAGGGGGAATTCCTGCAGCTGACGTGGGAAGAGAGCGGCGGTCCCCTGGTTCATAAACCGAAGTCGCGAGGATTCGGAACGCGAAGCGTGATCGCCAGCATTGAGTCACAACTGGGAGGGCAGGCCTTGTTCGACTGGCGCTCCGAAGGTCTCATTTGTCGACTGCTGGTTCCTGTGATGCGACAAGCCGTGACATCCGAGCCGGATGACCGACACGACGTAGCCGACGCCAACACCGTATTCCGAAGGGCGTCCGGATCCGCAGGATCTTGACCGGTTTTGCAATATCCTTGCCGTCGCGCTCAGCGGCCGCCAGAGTCGATTCCGCCTCTGCAAGCCGCCGCCGAAAACTTGCGTCGGGTCGGCGTCACGCGCGATAGGCGGTCTTGTCGGTGCCGCGGTAAAGCACGCGCACCTGCTCTTCCGATACCGCCTTGTGAAAGGCCAACGCCTCCGGCTCGAGGTCGCGCTTCGGCACATATTCGGGTTGAAAGTTGCCGTAGGTATCCTTGCCGCGCACCAGCGTTGCCCAATCTCTTTGACCGACAGCCTGCTTCAGATGGGTCGGGATATAGCGGATGGCGAGGCCAATGCGCCGGTCATCGGAACGGTTCGGCTCCGATCCGTGGAACAGCAGCACATGATGAAGCGAGGCCTGGCCCGGCTTCAACTCAACGAACACCGCCTTCGACTCGTCGACATCGACTGCGATCTCCTGACCCCGGGTGAGCAGGTTGTTCTGGTCGAAGGTGTCTTCGTGCTGGACCTGGCTTTTGTGGGTGCCGGCAACGAACTTCATGCAGCCGGAAAACTTGTTCGCCGGCGACATGGCGATCCAGGCGGTGGCAACATCGGACGAGCTGAGGCCCCAATAGGTCGCGTCCTGATGCCAGGAAACAAAACCCGGATCGTGTGCTTCCTTGATGAAGAAGCTGGTGTTCCAGCACAGGATATTCGGCCCGAGCAGATCCTCCATGGCATCCAGGATTTTCGGATGCCGCACCATCTCGTTGATCCAGGTGAACAGCACGTGGCTGCGGTGGCGCATCTCGCCCTTGATCGGGCCGCCGCTCCGGGCCTCATAATCCTCGAGCTTGCGGCGAAACTCGGCCACTTCGCTCGCGCTCAGCGCATCGATCGGAAAGTGGTAGCCATGGTCGCGATAACCAGCGACGTCATCCTCGCTCAACAATTTTGGCATGGTTTCCTCCAATATTCTTGCTTTTCATTGCAAGGCGCGAGGTAAGGCGCGAGCCAAGCGGTCGATCAAGGGTGACCCCACCCTCCAGCGCTGTCAAGAACTGCCATCCGCCGGGGCGGCATCGCATTTCCGCATGGTTCAGGCCGCAACTTTGATCAGGAATTCGCTGATGGCACCGCGGACGTCTGTCAGTTGTGGCGAGCTGTCGGCCGCAACCGCATGACCGGCACAGCCGCCCAGCCGTACCAGCGTGGCGTTCGGCATGAGTTCAGCGGCTTCCACCGCATCGTCGATCGGATTGTAGAGGTCCAACTCGGGAACAAGAAGCAGCGTTGGCGCTCGGATCGCTCGCAGTGCAGCCGCCGTGTCGCCGCCATGTCCGGGCGTCGTCCCGACATTGTGCGCATCATAGGCCCAGCTCTGATAGATCCAGTCGACCGGATCGGGACCCGCCCTGCGCGCCATGGCGACGGCCTCCGTGACGAGGCCGGGTACAGCGTCGGCGGCTACGGACTCGAGCGCACCAGGCGTGCGATTGGTGATGACACGCGAAAGCGCCGCCCAGGCGTCGAAGCCGCCGCCATAGGGACCGGATGGCCAGCCCGGGTCGGCCATCAGGATGCGGCGGGCGACTTCGTTCATCGCGACCGACCAGGGACGGGTTCGCGCCATCGGCACGAGGGCCACAATGCTGCGCATACGATCGGGATCGCTGACGCCCCATTGTAACGCTTGCATGCCGCCCATCGAGGCCCCGACAACAGCAGCAAGCTGCCGGATGCGGAGCGAGTCGAGCAGCCTCCTGCGCTGACTCTCAACCATGTCGCGGATGGTAAATCGCGGGAAAGCCAAATCAGGCTGCGCGGGGCTATTGCTTGGCGAGGTGGTCAACCCGTTGCCGATCGCGTCGGCGCAGATGATGAAGTGGCGGTCCGAATCGAGCGGCCGGTCGGGCCCGATGAGAAAATCCAGGCGGTGATGGGTCGAGCCGATCGCGGTCAGGACCAGGATGACGTTGTCGTCGGCGGGTGCGCGCGCCCCGTGCGTCACATAGCTGATCCCAAAATCGCGAATGACTTCGCCGCTTTCGAGCGGCAGGTCGCCGAGCTCCAGCGTTTGATGCGGACGGGCGATCCAGCCAGGCTGCAACGCCGGATGATGCCAGCGGCTTGCCGCGCGGGGTCGCATCCTCATTCTCCTTACCGATGCAAACGTCGGATCGACGCGAACTATAGAGCGCGGATGCGGGAATTCGAAGTTTGAAATTTCCGCCGGCGTCTTCGGACTGAGATCGCGCATATTGCGACGCGGCAGCCAGCCACACGCGAACTCAAAACGGTTTGCACGTTCAGGCGGTGTGTTATTGGCGCGTCCTTGGTCGCTTCTTGTCCTCGCCAGCACCGGTCTGTTGTGCCAGACTTATTTCGCAAAAAGGCCGCGATCAAAAAAAGCCGGCAAAACGGGGAAGGAAACACCATGGACTTTGGGACAGGGATTGCGCTGCTCGCTGCATTTCTGGTGGTGGTCGTGCTGATCATCCGTGGGCAAAGTCCGATCATCATGCTGCTGTTGCTTGCCGTGGCTTGGGCTGCCATCGCCGGCATCGGCATCGACGACATCCAGAAAAAGATCATCCAGGCTGGCGGCGTTCAATTTGCCAGCGCGGTGATCATCATCGTGTTCGGCGCCTGGTTCGCTCAAGTGCTCATTCAAACAGGGATCGCGGAGAGCGTGATCCGTTCGGCGGTGGAACTGGCAGGCGACCGGCCGCTGGTGACCGCGATGACCATTACGCTGGTTACAGCGCTGTTGTTCTCGTCGATGTATGGTGTCGGGGCCGCGATCGCGATCGGCGTTATCGCGTTGCCGATCATGATGGGTCAGGGGATCCCGCCGCACGTCGCCGCGCCGGCGTTCACCATGGGCATCGGGGCCGGCACATTCGTCAACCTGGTTCAGTTCGGCACCTTTCAGAAGCTGTTTCCCGGCATCAAATATGAGGCGCCGCATCTGACATATTGGGCGGTCGGGATGTGCGTCTACATTCTGGCGGCATGGCTGCTGGCAGCCTTCTATCTGAGCAATGGCGGCGCACGCCGAATGGCCGCCGTCGACGTTGCCGACGCAGGAGACGCCCCGGTCCGCAAGCGGACGCCCTATTACACCTACATCGTGCCGATCTTTCCGGTCCTCATGATCATGATCCTGAAATGGGAGATCATTCCAACCTTCATCCTCTCGATCGTGCTCGCGCTTGTGCTGACGGCGCGCGACCGCACCTTCCAGGGTCATATCAATCTGTTCAACAAGACGTTCTTCGACGCGTTTCCGGATATCGCGACCATCGCCGCGCTGTGGACGATCTGCGGGATGATCATCGTTGCCGGGCAGACGCCTGAAGTCGCCGGCGCCTTGAAGCCGATCTTCGCGCCGATCCTGCCGCACACGCCGCTGCAGGCCGCGGTGTTCTTCGGACTGATCGGCGGCGTCGCCAGCATCTACCGGGGGCCGATGGTGGTGATCGGGACCGGCGCGGCACTGCTTGCCATCATTCTTGCCAACAAGGACATCCCGATTCCGTATCTCTACTCGATCTGGCTGGCGCCGACGGTGCTGCAAGGGAGCATGGACCCGACCAATTCATGGACATTGTGGACGATCGGGTACACCAAGGTCAGCCATGGGCAGTTCCTCAAAACGGCCCTGCCCTTCGGCTGCATGATGGTCGCGGTCAATTCGCTGATCTGCTACCTGATGCTGGGCTCGCTCAACTAGAGCATGATCCGGAAAAGTGGGTACCGGTTTTCCGAAAAGATCATGCTCAAACAAAAAGAAAGATAGAGCGGATGACGATTCGAAGAAAAGTCATCCCGCTCTAGGCGAAGGACGAGACGTTGACCCAGACCTCACCGCCGGCCCGCGCCTACCGCATCGGCATCGATGTCGGCGGGACCTTTACCAAGGCCGTGCTCATCGATAACGCGACCCATGAGGTGGTGGGCCGTTTCTCGGTGCTGACCACGCATGCCGACCCGCGCGGGGTCGCAAAAGGCGTGGTGGAGGTTTTTCGCAACGTTCTCGAGCAGTCGGGCGTGGATCCGAAGCAAGTCATTTTTCTCGCCCATTCGACCACGCAGGCGACCAATGCGTTGCTCGAAGGCGACGTGGCAAGCGTCGGCGTGATCGGCATGGCGACCCGCATGGAATCGCTGCTTGCCAAGGGCCAGAGCGCGATGAAGCCGATCGAGCTCGCGCCCGGGCGCCACCTGAAGCCGGTCAACCGGTTTATCACCAAGGAAGCGCTGACCGACGAGACCGCCCGCAAGGCGATCGAAGAGCTCAAAGCCGAGGGCGCCAAAGTCATCGTCGCGAGTTCGGCCTTCGGCGTCGACGACAGCGACGCCGAGGAAACAATACGCCGGCTCGTGGTGGACGCCGGGCTCGCCGCCACCTGCGGTCACGAGATCACCAAGCTGTATGGCCTGACCACCAGGACCCGCACCGCGGTGATCAACGCCAGTATCCTGCCGAAAATGATCGATACCGCCAACATGACCGAGGCCAGCGTCCGCGAAGCCGGGATCCAGGCGCCCCTGATGATCATGCGTGGCGACGGCGGTGTGATGGACATCCGCGAGATGCGCCGTCGCCCGGCGATGACGATGCTCTCGGGTCCCGCCGCAAGCGTCGCGGGCGCGCTGATGCATTTGCGGGTGTCCGACGGCATCTACTTTGAGGTCGGCGGCACCAGCACCAATATCGGCGTCATCCGGAATGGACGTCCCACGGTCAAATATGCGCGGGTCGGCGGCCACGAGACCTACGTCAGCTCGCTCGATGTGCGCGTGATAGGTATCGCCGGCGGCAGCATGGTCCGGGTCAGGGATCACAGGCTTGTCGACGTCGGGCCGCGCAGCGCCCATATCGCCGGTCTGCCCTATGCCGCCTTCGCCAATCCTGAAGATATCGTCGATCCCCGGATCGAACTATTTCAGCCGAAGCCCGATGATCCCGGCGACTACATCGCGGTTCGCGTCGCCAACGGCACCCGTTATGCCATTACCAACACCTGTGCCGCCAATGTCCTGGGCTACGCCAAGCCGGGGCTGCATGCCTACGGCAACCCTGAGGCTGCGCAGCGCGGCATGGCGGCGCTGGCGGATTGGGTCGGCAAATCCATCGAGGACACCGCACGGACCATTCTTGATATCGCCACCGACAAGGTCATCCCGGTGGTCGACGATCTCATCCGCGAATACAAGCTCGATCGCGATCAGGCCGTGCTGGTCGGCGAAGGTGGCGGAGCCGCCGCGCTGATTCCCCATGCTTCAATCCGCACCGGCCTTCACCATGTGATTTCCAAGGACGCGGAGGTGATTTCCTCGATCGGGGTCGCGCTCGCCCTGGTGCGCGACGTGGTGGAGCGCGTAATCCCGAATCCGACGCCCGAGGATCTGAAGCGTATCCGCCGCGAAGCATCCGAGGCCGTGGTCAGGCTCGGGGCCGCGCCCGAGAATGTCGAGGTAACGATCGAGGTCGATCAGCACACCCACCGCGTTCGCGCAACCGCGATGGGCGCGTCCGAGATGCGCGCCCGCCAGCGCAGCGACGAAATCGGCGAGGTCGAGGCGCGCGAAATAGCCGCCAAGGCGATGGGCGTCGGCTTGGAGCGCGTGACGCTCGCCGCCACCACGCCGCGGATGCGCGTGTTCCAGGGCGAGGTGGAGGAGCGGTCGTGGCGGATATTCACCAAACGCCGCAGCCCGGTTCGGGCGGTCGATCTTGACGGCGTCATCCGCGTGCAGCGCAGCCATAGCGTGGTGCGCTCGGCTTCCGCGCGTACCGGCTTTGCCGACGTCCGCCGGCTGTGGGAAGATACCACGATCTACAACGGTGACAGCGTCATCACGCCGGATATGTTCGTGATCATCGGTAGCCAGATTATCGATCTGTCCGGTGTCAACTCGATCGACCAGGCACTGGCCATTACCCGCAGCGAGTTCGACGGGCTCACCGCGAGCGAACCGGTGGCGCTGATCAGCATTCCGCCGACGCGTGGGCTGTAACGTGGTGTCGCCGGCAACACGCCCGTCCTGGCTGGCCGGCATCATGGCAGCGTCACCTGAGGCGCTCGGGCTTGTCATGCTGGAAGCCGACGTTCACGCTTGGCGGCTGGATCGCGCCACCCAACTCGCGGCGGTTCGCGATGCGCTTGCGGACGGAGCCGCGACAGCGGAAGCCCTCCGGGCGCGTTTCCCCGAACTCGCGCCGCATGAGATTGCCGCCGAGCTTAACGTGCCGGTGGCAGAGACCGATGCCGATCCGCTGGTCGGCTCGCTCTGGCGCTTTGCCGAATATCAGGGGCGGCCGGCCCGCATTCTGCTCTACAGCCGCGGGCTCGCGCCGCTCGATGGCGTGATCGCAGGCCGCTTGGCCGCGCGGTTGCTCGGGCCGGCAACGCCGCGAGAGGTTTTCATAGCCCACGAGCTGTTCCATCACATTGAGGCGACCCGAAGCGAGACGCCGATCGCACGGCGCTACCAGCCGAGCTTGTTTCGGATTGGCGGCTGGCGTTGGCGGACCGGCATTGCGGCGCTCGCCGAGATCGCGGCCGGTGCATTTGCGCAGTCGCTTCTCGATCTGCCCTGTCACCCCAGGGTGCTGGATCTCCTCGCGCTCGAGGCCGTCGCCCCGAACGCCACGGCCGCCCGGATTGCTGCCCGTATCGCAGCAACAGAGCAGATGAACGGCGACGCTGGCCGCAAACTTTTGCCTTGATGCCACCGGCTTATGGCGGCATCGAGCTTTCGCATCGTCAGCTTTGCCGGTACAATCGAGCGATGGCGAAATGCACTAGATCTATCAACCGGACGCATCGCAGCCGGATTCCGGGATGAAGACGCGGGCGAGCAATCTCATGATCGGATCCATGACGCTCGCGGTCATCGCCGCGGCGTTTGTCGGCTTGCTCGGATACCGGAAAATCCATGGCATCGCGCAGCAAGCTCCGCTTCGCATCGTTTTCGAAGGCTCCGCCAGCGGTCTGCGCAAAGGCGGCAGCGTGAACTTCGATGGCGTTCAGGTTGGAGAAATAAAATCCCTCAAGCTCGACAACCCGCGCAAGGTTGTCGCCCTCACCATGGTGGACAACAGCGCGCCGATCCGCAAGGACACGGTCGTAGGCTTCGAATTCCAGGGGCTCACGGGCGTGGCGGCGATATCGCTGACCGGCGGCGCGGCGGCAGCACCTCCGGTACCGCTGGATGTGGACGGCATTCCGACCCTGACCGCCGACCTCAGCGAGATCGAATCGATTCGCGACACCCTGCACAATGTCGACCGGATCCTGTTCTACAACCGGGCGATGCTGAGAGACGCGCTGCTTTCCTTCGAGACCTATACCGCGTCCTTGGCGAGCAGGGGCGACGCGATCGATAGCATCATGGGCAAGGCCGATGGTGCGTTCGAGAACTTCGACAGCGCCATGACAAAGATCGATAGCTTCGTGCCGGGCCTGGCGCACGGAAGCGCGGAGGAACTGTATGATAAGGTGCGGAACATTCGCGAACTGGCCGACAGCTTCAATAAGCGTTCGGGGGCCTTCATGGAGGAGGGCCGCCGCTCCCTGCTCGACATCAGCCAGTCAGCTATCAAAGTGACTCGCAAATTCGACCCGCAAGCCGTCGGCGGAGATAACCCGCCGGCGCCAAGACCCCCGCGTCAAAAGCGACAGTAAGCCTCCGCGCTAGAGCCCTATTTCGTTTCGATGAATCGAAACGGGGCTCTAGATTCTTGATTTGACGCGTTTTCTTGACGCGAACCGGTCTCCACTTCGCTTGAAAACGCTCTACAGCGCCGAACCCCACTGGCGGGCGGTCTGCACGATCCAGTCCCGGTAAAGCGTCAGCGGCGTGACGCCGGTCAGACCGCCGCAGCCCGCGGTGCCGTTGGGTCCGGTCGACCAGCTGATGACGCCGACGATGACGGGGCCGTCCTGCCGATCCTCGAATACGGGACCACCGGAATCTCCGGTACATGCGCCAAGCCCGTCGCGCGCCCCCTGTCCGGCAGGATCGACGAGGCGAATCTGCAAGCTGCCTGGCCGGCCGGCTGCGACCAGGCCGGCGACGCGAATGGTGCCTCCGCTGCTGCCCTCACCGCGGATCGTCACGCCGATGCCGGCTATGGTGAACCGGCTGCCGACCACAATCGGAACCTGAGGCACGCCGAGCGTCGCCGGATTTTTTCCCTTCGGCGCGACTTCGAGCTGCAGCAGCGCCACGTCGGCGGTGGCGCGATGCGCCGTCATCGCCTGCATGTTGAACTCCGGGTGAATGGCCGCGCTTTTCACGTCTTGCAGCTGAGGCTGCCGGTCGGCGCCATATTCGACGATCTTGTAGGTCGCCCCTGGCTGCACGCAATGCGCCGCCGTCAACACCAGTCTCGGTGCAATCAAGGCGCCGGTACAAAAATTACCGCGCGAGCCGACAATGGTGACGATGGAGCGGCCGACGCCCTCGGCGGACGGCGCTCCACCGCCGACGATCGCATGGGCGGGCGCGGAGACCAGCAACGCCAAACCCGCAATCGCCTGGAGCATGATTTTCATCTCGACAGCAATAGCCCGCACGGCACGCATCGCCAAGGGGCGATCATGCGGCGATCGAGCGGCGATCGAGGCTGGTCCCCGCGAAGGTGCCGTGTTAGCCGTTTTCCCAATCGGCGTTCACACGGCAGGGAATGATGATCGAAGCAGTGATCTGGGATTTTGGCGGCGTGCTCACCACGTCGCCCTTCGAAGCGTTCGCGCGCTTTGAGATCGAACACGGGTTACCCGCCGATATTATCAGGCGCACCAATGCGAGCAATCATTGGGAGAATGCCTGGGCGAAATTCGAGCGCGCCGAGGTGGACCTGGAAACCTTCGATCAATTGTTCGCGGCCGAATCGCTGGCGCTCGGCGCTGAGGTTCGAGGCAAAGACGTCTTGCCGCTGCTGTCGGGAGATCTGCGGCCCGAGATGGTCGAGGCACTCAGGCGAACTGGGACAGAACTCAAGACCGGGTGCATCACCAATAACCTTCCCGCCAACGCCATCGGAAGCCTGGCCGGCCGATCGCTCTACGTCGCGGAGGTGATGGCGCTGTTCGATCATGTCATCGAGTCGGCCAAGATCGGCCTCCGCAAGCCTGACCCCCGCATCTACCAGATGATGGTCGAGAAGCTCGGCGTCGATCCGAAAGCTTGCGTTTACCTCGACGATCTCGGGGTCAATCTGAAACCGGCGCGCGAAATGGGCATGACCACCATCAAGGTGCTCAACGCGGCGCAAGCCATCGCCGAGCTTGAAACGGCGACGGGGCTGGCGCTGCGCTAATCGCGAGGGTGGCTTTTCCCGGGCCAAATCGACCGCCCGCAATTCCCGGCATGGAAGAGCAGACCGTCGAGCGCAAGATCGGTTTCATCGCCGGGACCGGAATCGGCAAGCTCGGCGATGGCCGCGTCCTCGAGCGCCGCCGCCGCATCGCTGAGTTCGGCAAAGCCATAAATTCCACCGGCTCCCGAAAGGCCGTGGGCGATACACTTGATCCGATCGAGCGTGCCCGGCAGCCGGCTTCCATCCTTCAGCGCCATGCGATCCCGCGAAAGCGCGGCCACATCCTTTTTGACCCTCAGCAGGAATCCGGCGCGCAAATCGTCGAGCGGATCCTGCGCCGGCTGCACGTAACTGCGCACCGATGCCGCCAGCGTCATCGGATCGAACGGCTTTGGGATAACGCCGAGGGCGCCGAGCGAACGAAAGCGATCGAGCTCGCGGGTCTGGGCGCGGGCCGTCATGAATATCACCGGGATGTTTGCCGTCAGCACGTTCTGCCGCAGTCGCATCAGCGTGGCCGGTCCGTCCATCACCGGCATCATGACGTCACACAAAATGATGTCGGGCTGCCAGTCGACCGCTGCCCGAAGGGCTTCCTCACCCGAGCCGCAACTTCGCGTCACAAGACCCGGATCGAGGCCAAGCGATATTTCAACGACTTCACGCATGTCAGGCTCGTCATCGACATGAAGAATCCGAAGCCGACGATCCGGCGGAGCAATCACGGCGTCACCGGCCTTTCGCCGAGCGCCATGCGAACCAGATCTGCCGCATTTTTGGCCCCGAGTTTCCGCATCACCCGGGCGCGATGACTTTCGAACGTCCGCGGGCCGATCTGCATCCGGATGGCGCCCTGCCTGTTGGAACATCCCTGGCTGACATGGCTCAGAACCTCCCGCTCCCGCGGGGTCAGCCGCGAATGGATGGAAGGCGACGAAGCGGCTCCCGCGGGACCGCCTCCGTTAGCGGAGCCGCCGCTTTCCGCGCTGCCGCTCCGCGACCACCAGCTGATCACATCGCGGCCAAGCGCGGCGGCGGTTTCCGGATATAGCGGCTCCTCGAAAGTGTCTGTTATCAGTCTCATCATGGAGCAAAGGCGTTCGGTTTCCTGGAACGCAGCCTCCACCATCTGCTGCATGTCTTGCGCTTCCGCCGTCTCGCAAAATCGGTCGCGGTTCTGTCTGATCTCGCCGATGTAGAGGCGCAGCGCCGTCAACGGTCCGTTGAGTTGATGCGCGATGGCGGATCCCACTTCGTTCGCCGCCTGCGTTCGCTCCGGGGAGGGCCGGTCGGTCTCAGGCTGCTCGGCCCGCTGCCCGCCGCGCTCAACACATTTCAAATAGTTTGGATAATCGGCTTGGTTCTCCGTCCGTGTCATTGCATTGTCTTTTCGGTCGATGACATCAGGCCAAGGCTTCGGTCAATGGCCGCAACCAATTGCGGCGGCGAGAACGGTTTGCGCAAAGAGGTTGTCGCGCCGCGCAGCATCGCCATGCCGAGGAAATCCTGCTCGGGATCCAGCGAATTGCGCAGCCGGAAGCCGGACATGGCGATGATCGGTACCGCCGACCCGCTTCGAATTCGCGTGATGGTGTCGAGTCCGTTCATTCCCGGCATGAACAAGTCGACCATCACAACGTCAAACTGCGACGCCTGGAGAGCGTGCATGCCGGCATGGGCGCGCGACGAAAGCGTGGTGTCGTATTGGTGCCGGGCCAGGATGGCCTGAATTGCGGTACTGACGCAGGCGTCATCATCGATGACGAGAATTCGCGCCACAGCTTTAGCGAGATGGGGCATTCGCTTAGCGTCGCGCAGGTGTAACGCATCCATGGAGCGACCTCATGCAGAAAAAGGTACGATGGATTACTCGACAATATTGCGGCACGCATCGCTTCGAACGTACGCCTGTTCGGCGCTACACGCGATCGGAGTAAATCTAACGGCCCCCGCCTATGTACGGGTTAACTCTCGCTTGCGTATAAATACTGGTGCCGCTGCCATCTCATTCAATCGAATAAAATAGCGCACGTTTGAATGTACTCATCTTCACGATGGATTCATTACGCGCATTCTCCACCACGATGCGCTCTCGCCGCAGCGGAACAAGGAGAACGCCATCAACTTGTCAAATGAATCGCGAAATCTCACTGGCGTTTAAGGCCTGACACGGAAGCTGCTGGAACGAAGGAGATCACATGCACGCCGATCAATTCGAAACCCGCCTGGCCATAGTACGACACCGCTTTGCAACCACGCTCGAGAGCAAGATCACAGACGCCGTCGTCTCGGCCGTCCACATGTCCGGCAGCGGCGATGCTGTCACCAAGCATGTCTCCAAATCCTATCGCCTTTTGCACGGCATCTGCGGCATCGGACCGACGGTCGGATTCACCGCCACCAGCGAGGCTGCGCACGCTGCCGAAGTGGCCTTGATGCCGGCGCATCACGAAAGCCGCGGACCAACCCAAACGGAAGTCATCAGCCTCAAGAGAGCGCTTGAACGCTTGCGGGTTGCCGCCGCATCGGAACTCCGATTGATGTACCGCCGAGGCGGATAGGCCCGATTCAAGGTTTTCGGCGGCGGCTCCCCAAGCACCAAACGCACCGTGCGCTGGGCGAGTTCGGGCTCGCGATAAGGCTTGGAAGCTAGCATCAGGCCGTCATCGGGCCGGACATTGTGCACGATCGCATCGACCAATAATTTCGCGATGTGTCCGCACGCAAAGCGTCGGATACTCACTGGTAGAGCAACTCGCCGTCCAGGTTGCTTGCGAAACCACAGAGTCTTTGCAGCGTTTCAAATAATTCGCTGGCGTCGGGGGACTTCTGCAAAATTCGCGCCGCGCCCGGTTGACCGCAAATCTCCTGCCGCAGCCTTTGTTTGATCGCGTCGTTGAGGCGCCGCCCGCTCTGCACAATGACAGGAATGTTCCGGGTCTCCGGCACGCTGCGCAATCTGGTCAAGAGATATTCTGCGTCGCCGTTCGGCATACAGTAATCGGCGACGATGACGGTCGGCTCCTCGCGCCGCGCCTTCCAGAAACCCCGGTTGCCGTCGGCTGCGTATAGAAGCTCCGCCCCCAATTTCTCGAATTTCCTGAAGAAGAATTTCTTGACGCTGATGTCGTCGTCCACCAGCAGAACCCGCGGGCGTTGCTTGACTTCGATTTTCGCCGATCGCTGGCCCGACTGTTTTATGGCAACAGCGCTTTGGGGATATATCTCGGCGAGGCGGGCCTCGAACTCGTTCCAGAAATTATTTCCCTTGTGGATGCAGGAAGCGTCGAACCCTTCGCATCGCTCGGCAATTTCCTGACCGGGATTTCCCGTAACCACCAGCACGTGGAGTGACTTCTTCGCCATCTCCATCAAATATGCCAGAACCGAAAGACCATCCACCTCAGGCATGTGGACATCAATGACGAGAACATCGGGCTGGTGTTGACTGGCCTTGATCAGGGCCTGGAGTCCGCTGGCCGCGGTTTCGACGTCGAAACCCATCCGGGTACATCGGTCGGCGACAGCCCTTAGAACACAGGGATCGTCGTCGGCAATGAGCATCTTCGGAGCCAGCTTGTTCGTTTCGAATTTATCCATCGTACCTCCAACGCGAGCGTCCGGCGGTCCGTTTCTTCACAAAGGATCGCACCGTCAACGCAACCAAAGACCTGAAAATACGGATTTGGTTCCAGCAGTATCGGGAGCCCGGTGTTCCATATCGATCAAACCAACGTTGCATGAAGGCCGCGATAAGGGTCGTTTACGTAGGAGTACGCAAGATGGTCGAGGCGCCTGGCGTCGACCCTAAGCTTGCGTTTACCTTGATGATCTCGGGGTCAATCTGAAACCGGCGCGCGAAATGGGCATGACCGCCATCAAGGTACTCAATGCGGCGCAAGTCATCGCCGAGATTGAAGTGGCGAAGGGGTTGGCGCTCCGAAGATTGCTGGCGAAAAATGCGGTTTCCGAGTGGGAATTGCTCACTCCGCACCCGCAAGCGCTGCAGGCGTTTCGAAAAGTCCGTTTTGCGAGGGTTAACAGCACCAGTATGCGGCCGGCTTGATTCTCATTTTAGCGAATTTTTAGCTAATATACTTTTTTGCCTCCTTTACCGAAAAGTTCTCTTTGCCGGGGTACGATCGAACCGCGCGGATAGTGTTGTGCGCATTTGCTGCGATTTGAGGCCTGCTAAAATGAACCACGCAAAATCGTTTCTGCGAGATCTTGACGACGCAGTTTCGCGAGGAACAGCCGATAGCCGAACGCGGGCGCTGTGGCATGCGACCGATCTATTGATCGCCGGCCGGTATAGTGACGACGAGATATGGACCTTTGGCGAGGTCATTGGATTGTTGGCGGATGCGATTGAAGTCGCGGCCCGCGCCCAGCTCGCAAGGCGGATGGCCCGTTTCGACAACGCCCCGGTCAATATCATCCATAAACTTGCCTTTGACGATTCGATCGATGTCGCCGGCCCCGTACTGCAGGAGTCCGAGCGGCTCGAGGCTTATGCTCTGGTTGCCAACGCCTGCATCAAGAGCCAAACGCATCTGCTCGCGATCTCGAAACGAAAATTCATCGAGGAGACGGTCACGGACGTGCTCGTGACGCGTGGCAATCAGGAAGTTGTCAACTCCGTCGCAAGTAACAATGGCGCGCGTTTTTCGGACTTCGGCTTTCTGCACATGATCACGCGGGCTGAAGGCGATTCCATTCTGGCAGAGCAGCTCGGTCTGCGGAAGGACATCCCCCGGCATCTGTTCCAGCAACTGATCGCGAAGGCGTCGGACGACGTGAAGAAGCGCATCGAACGCGAACGTCCGGAAATGGTCGAGCAAATTCAGACCTCGGTGACCGATGTCACCGGCGCGCTGCATTCCAAGTTCGGTCCCGCATCAAGAAGCTATTTTGTCGCAAAACGGCTTGTGACGACGCAGCATCAGCACGGCAACCTCAATGAGAACAGCATTTTTGACTATGCGCGATCTCACAAGCTCGACGAGGTCACGATCGGACTATCCCTGTTGTGCTCCCTGCCGGGCGACGTGATCGAACGCGCCTTGCTGGACAAGAACCGGGAAATGATACTGGTTCTGACCAAAGCCCTCGACTTCTCGTGGGCGACGACAATGGCATTGCTTTTTCTTGGCGCCAAGGATCACCGGATCACCGCCCAGGAGCTGAGAGATCTGGAAAGCGAGTTTGGTCGCCTCAACGTCGAGACATCCCGGAGCGTTCTGAAGCTCTATCAGACCCGCAAGAATGCCGCGGGTGCCGATTCCGGCCCGACGCGCCAGGCGCCGCTTCCCGTGCATTGAGATGTAGGATTGGCAGCGGAACATCGGCGATGAACACAACCCTCTTCGGCAGAGCCGCAAGCGAACGCCCCGGCATGATTTCCAACGAGCCGGCGTCTGACCCATCCTCGGACGTCGCCTGGATGGTTCTGGAAGCCGCGAACGATTTCGGCGACGATACGACCATCGAAGCATGTCGCCGGGTCATCGACGCGAGCCTGAGCGGCACGCCGGCCTCCCAATCCGATTTGCACGTCGTCTCCGATTATTTCCGGTGACTGCAGGCGGTTTTGGACCGGCAAAGCACGCCTTTCGGCGGCTTCCGATCGCTATTTACCCGAAGCCGGTTGGAAGCGAAGATGTGGGACTGCCCGAATCAGCAATGGTCCTGTCATAATCGTTGACAGGCCTCTCCGTGAGATCCATCGATCCGGTGGCGTCGCATCGAAGGCTGGTCTTCGCAACCGCATTATTCGGACAACCTGGACCGCATGCCTGTTCCCGCCCTCAACGCCAAGTCCGACATCGCGCCCGACGCGCTTTCCGTTCTGAATTCCGTGTTCGGCCTGCCGGCCTTTCGGGGTGAGCAGGAAGAAATCGTCAGACACGTCACGGCTGGCGGCAATTGCCTGGTGCTGATGCCCACCGGCGGCGGCAAGTCGCTGTGCTATCAATTGCCGTCGCTGTTGCGCCACGGCTGCGGCATCGTCGTCTCGCCGCTGATCGCACTGATGCGCGACCAGGTCGCAGGACTGCTCGAGGCCGGCGTCAAGGCGGCGGTGCTGAATTCCACGCTGTCGTGGGACGAAGCCTCCTCAGTCGAGACGCGGCTGCTGGCCGGCGACCTCGATCTGCTCTATATCGCGCCCGAGCGGCTGGTGACGCCGCGCTGCCTCGCCATGCTCGGCCGGGCGCAGATCGCCTTGTTTGCGATCGACGAAGCGCATTGCGTGTCGCAATGGGGGCACGACTTTCGCCCGGAATATATCGGCCTGTCGGTGATATCGGAGCGTTTTCCCAATGCGCCGCGCATCGCCCTGACGGCCACGGCCGACGACCTTACTCGTCGGGAGATCGTCGATCGGCTTGGGCTTGCCGGCGCGCCGAATTTCGTTGCGAGTTTCGATCGCCCGAATATCAAGTATGAAATCGTCGACAAGCAGAACGCGCAAACCCAACTCAAGGCCTTCATCACCGAGCGCCATTCCGGCGACGCCGGCATCGTCTACTGCCTGTCGCGCGCCAAGGTCGAAGACACCGCCGCCGCACTGGCCAAGGCCGGCGTGCAGGCGCTGCCCTATCACGCGGGCCTTGACGCCGGCGTTCGCGCCCGCAATCAGGATCGCTTCATCAATGAGGACGGTGTCGTAATCGTCGCCACGGTCGCATTCGGCATGGGCATCGACAAGCCCGACGTGCGCTTCGTGGCGCATCTGGATTTGCCGAAAAGTATCGAGGCCTACTATCAGGAAACCGGGCGCGCCGGGCGCGACGGCAAGCCGTCCAGCGCATGGATGGCGTATGGCCTGTCCGACATCGTGCAGCAGCGCCGCATGATCGACGAGTCGAGCGGCGCGGAAGCGTTCAAGCGGGTGTCGATCGGCAAACTCGACGCGCTTGTGGGTCTGGCCGAAACCGCGAATTGCCGGCGCACCCGCCTGCTCGGATATTTCGGCGAAAACCTCAACGCCGCCAAATGCGGCAATTGCGACAACTGCCTGTCGCCGCCGATGCTTCGCGACGGCAAAGTCATCGCGCAGAAGCTGCTGTCCTGCGCCTATCGCACCGGACAGCGTTTCGGGGCGATGCATCTGATCGACGTCCTGGTTGGCCGTTCGACCGAGCGCGTCAAACAGTTCGGGCATGACAGGATTTCCGTATTCGGCATCGGCGCCGAACTCAATGAAAAGCAGTGGCGCGCCGCCCTGCGCCAGCTGGTGGCCCTGGGCCATCTGCGGCCCGACAGCGAAGCCTTCGGCGCGTTGAAATTGACAGACTCCGCGCGCGGCGTGTTGAAAGGCGAGACCGAGGTGATGCTGCGCGAGGAGCCAGCCGGCTCCCGCATTCGCGCCAGCCGGACCAAATCCCGGCGCGGCGATATTGCACCCCGGTCCCCCGGACGGACCGAAGCCGGCGATCCCGCTCTGCTCGGCGTTCTCAGGGCGTGGCGTTCCGAGGTCGCGCGCAAGCGCGGCGTGCCGGCTTATGTCGTATTCCACGATGCAACCCTGGACGGCATCGCAACGTCGCGTCCGACAACGCTGGCACAGCTCCGTGGCATCCCCGGCATCGGCGACAAGAAGCTCGAACATTACGGCGACGAACTGCTCGCACTGGTGAACGCTCGCCGCGCCGATGCGTAAGCAAAGGCAAGTTGCGGCGTGCTGAGGACACCAAGGTGCGTCGCTGCGGCCAAGCGAGATCGGCCGCGCGATTGTCCGGCAACGTCAACGCTTGAACCATCAAGCGCGAGGTCAGTGAACTCACCTCCGACCGCCTCGATGCTTCCTCGGGAATCAGCGACATCTGGCCGCTTGGCGCCGTCTATGTCAGTCGGGCGCACCTTTAATGTGTCGCAGATCACGCAGCGCACGCGCTGACCATCGTAGAAATCAATCGACCACGACTGTCTCGAAGCAATTGCGCGCCATGACGCACAACCGACCAACAGTTCTGCCGGCCAGCGAAAGTACGGATTCGCCGCTGTTGCGGGTTTCTCGCTGTGCGAACCGCCGGCGACCTTCTTCACCACGAAAGACCGGAACGCGAACCCATGAGTGCCTTCAACAGAGAAAAAGTTCTTTCGGTCCGGCATTGGACCGACACCCTGTTCAGTTTCACCGCGACCCGGAATTCCGGCTTCCGCTTTCTTAATGGACAGTTTGCGATGATCGGCCTTGAGGTCGACGGCCGGCCGCTGCTGCGCGCCTACAGCATGGCGAGCGCCAATCACGAGGAAGCTCTGGAATTTTTCAGCATCAAGGTGGCGGACGGCCCGCTCACCTCGCGGCTGCAGAAGATCAGGGAAGGCGACACCATCCTGGTCGGCCGCAAGGCCACCGGCACGCTGGTCACCGACAACCTGATCCCTGGCAAGCGGCTGCTGCTGCTTTCGACCGGCACCGGCCTCGCGCCGTTCGCCAGCCTGATCAAGGATCCGGAGATCTACGACAAGTTCGAGACCATTGTTCTGGTGCACGGCTGCCGGCAGGTTTCCGAACTGGCTTACGGCGAGCAACTGGTGGCGAGCCTTGGCGACGATGAGTTCTTTGGACCGCTGATGCGCGAGAAATTCGTCTATTATCCCACGGTGACGCGCGAGCCGTTCCGCAATCGGGGGCGCATCACCGACCTCATCACGTCGGAGCAGTTGTTCCACGACATCGGCCTGCCCCCGCTGGATATCGAGACCGATCGCATCATGCTGTGCGGCAGCCCCGGCATGCTGGAAGATCTGCGCCAGACGTTCGAACAGCGGGGCTTTTCTGAAGGCAGCCATGCCGAGCCCGGCCATTTCGTCATCGAGAAGGCTTTCGTCGAGCGCTAGGGTCGCAACATTTGTCCTCCGGTGCCACGCTTTGTCGGTGACGCGGAGTTGCTGGTTGACGGTGGCCACATCGAAAATGTCGCAAGCCCAGAGTTCAAATGGCAAATGGCTACGAACACTGCGCTTCATCGCCAAGAAGATTGCACGGAGAAACGCTGCGTCGGCAATTTGGCGGGCCACGACTGACGATGATGAGCACTATGTCTACGCCATAGCCCTATGATTGGGTCCAGCCTCGCTCAGCGACGGAACCGGCGGAAATTATCCGCAATGCTCATTGCGATGAAGGCTCTCGCCGGTATGGTTTGCGATTGAATTGCTCCGATGTTCGCTCATGGTGGCAAAGCGGACTTGCCCCACAGAATCCAGCTTTCTGGATGCCCCGTGCGCCGTGGCCCCGCTACACCGACTGAGATGCCCGCGGATCGGCGGCGCAAGTTTGCAATATCGGCGGCAAAGATTATTCACGATCGGTTCAGGCAGTATAATCTTAAATGATCGGGCCTGGAGGACCATTCATGAGTGCAAAGTCATTAGCCCTGCTAAGCGCAACGGCGCTTCTCGCTGTCGCTTCCGCTACAACTGCTCTTGCGCAAGGTTGGCGCAACGATGGTGGTTCCGGCTACGGATATCGTCCCCGCTGTCTGTCGAGCTATGGCATCAACGAAAGCTTGGCGAGACGTGGCCTATACCCCCTCGCCAATGTGGGAGGCGATCCATATGGAAGATACATCTATATGCGGGTTGCTCGGGGGAATGAGCAGTTTGTCGTGACCGTTGACGGCTGCACTGGACAAGTCATGCGATAAGCCAGAGGCGGTTATTTCGCATCGCCGAGTGGTCTATTTCGGCCAGTTGCCAGCGACGAAATCTCCCACGCAGCGACGTGGGACGAGTGCACGATTTCCAGAAAACGCGGACGAAACTCTTCGCGATTGGGACCACAAACTCCTAACACGGTTGTATATTAATAAAATCAGATACTTATATAGTGCTGGCGGAGAGAGTGTCAGTCAACCCCTATTGATGTACAAGCTGTTTTTCATCTCAGCACGTGGGCACCTACGGTCCTCGCTACCAATAATTGGCTCATCCCTGCGCCCGCTGCGCCTCAAGCCTCTGTGTAGGATGGCGCAAGAATTAGTGAGAAAGAGTAGCAGAGGTCCGCTACATCGCTAAATCCACTATTCCGGAGCCCCCTGTTTTCTTATAGACGGCCAGCGTAACTGGATTTGGACGATGTCTGCCAAGCTGCACCCACGTTTCCAGATGATTCCGATCTTCATGATGATGTCCCTTGCGAATGTGGAAGAGCGCCCGCCTCATCGTGGACCGGCGGGCGAATGCATCGGGCCTGATGCAGCAGACTGTTTACCCGGACTTGCCGAGTGCTTTCAGGATAAAGCGAATCTGGTGCGCAGGCCTGCTTCGATATCTTCGCCGTGTTGAACGCAGTGCTCGATCAGAACCGGGTGGAAGAATGGCATAAACGCGGATCTGACCGCTCGCGCGGCTTCCGCGGCATCGTCGACGTCGAACTCGCCCGCTTCGACGCCCTCGCGTATGATCGCCTCGAAGATCGTCACCATCCGCTCGACGTGCGCCTTGATGATCGCCCAGTTCTCCTGCGTAGCAGCGACAATCAGGTCGTGCATGTGCTTTTCTCTGACCAGCGTCATCTTGTTGTGCTGGTGAACGGTGGTCAGGAGTAGGTCGAGTTTCTCCACGGGGCGCGCGTTCGCGCGTGCGATCGCAAAACCGATGTCCGCAACCTCGTTCACAATCCGCCCGCAGATGGACTCGTTGATCGCATCCCTGGAGGAAAAGAATCGGTAGACGTTCGCCGGGCTCATGCCGAGTTCGGAGGCGATGTCGGCCACCGACGTCTTGTGATGGCCGATCCGGCGGAAGTGCTCCTCCGCCACCTTCAGGATGCGCGCGCGCGTCTCGTCGCGGTCTGTTCCCATTCCGACAACAGAGCTCTACTCAGCAGCCGTTGCTGTTCGCAATTCCGGCTCCGCCGTAGAATCCTCATGGATTGCATCTGCAGTCGGCTTAATCCGAAACCACGCGGCATAAAGCGCAGGAAGGAACAGCAGGATCAGAACCGAGCCGACCGCCGTGCCGCCGATCAGCGTGTAGGCCATCGACCCCCAGAAGACGGAATGCGTGAGGGGAATGAAGGCCAGCACGGCGGCAAGTGCGGTCAGGATCACTGGCCTCGTGCGTTGCACCGTGGCCTCGATGACCGCGTGATAGTCATCAAGGCCGGCAGCGCGGTTCTCCTTGATTTGTTCGGTCAGGATGAGAGTATTGCGCATCAGGATGCCCGCCAGTCCTATCAGGCCCAGAATGCTGTTGAATCCGAAGGGCTGATTAAAGGCGAGCAGCATCGGTACGACGCCGACGAGGCCAAGCGGTGCCGTCAGCATGACCATCGCCATCGTCGAGAAGGATCGCACCTGAAGCATGGTGACGATCAGCATGGCGGCGATCATGGCGGGAAAGACCGTCGCCAACGCGTCATTGGCCTTGGTTGCCTCTTCGATCGATCCGCCCAATTCGATGCGATAGCCGGCCGGAAGGGATGCGATCAGCGGCTCAAGGGCCGTCTTGATCTCCTTAGAGACCTCTGGAGGCTGGGTCGCCTCGTTGATGTCCGAGCGAATCGTGACGACGGGTGTGCGATCGCGGCGTTTCATAATCGGCTCTTCGAGACGGACCTGAGCATGGCCGATCTGGTCGAGCGGAATCGGGCGGCCGTCCCTACTCGTCAGTGAGAAATCCGCTAGACGCGTTGGATCCATCCGTTCGCCGCCTGCGCTGCGTGCCACGATGGGGACATTGCGGATGTCCTCACGGACCTGCGTAACAGCGATGCCAGTGAGGAGGAACTGCAGCTGCCGGCCCACCTCCGCCGACGAGAGGCCGATGAGGTTCAGTCGATCCTGATCCGGGATGAAGCGGAGCACGGGTGTGCGATTACCCCAATCGCGGTTCGCTTGCCGCACATCGGGAACGCCACGCATGACATCGAGAGCTTTGTCAGAGATGGCGTACAATTGCGCGGGGTCAGGCCCCATGACGCGAAACTCGACCGGGAACGGCGTGTAGGGTCCGAACACAAGCTGAGTGACGCGCACGCGAGCCTCAGGCGCAAGCCCATCTGACACCGCCTGTCGGAGTCGATGCTTCAAAGCCTCGCGCGCGTCGGCGTCCGGTGTAAGCACGACGATCTTGGCGAAGGCCGGATCAGGCAGCTCAGGCGCCATCGCGAAGAAGAATCGGGGAGCGCCCTGACCGACATAGCTCGTGACGATCTTAGCCTCCGACTGGTGGTCCAGCCAGTACTCGAGCTTTTCGACTGCGGCGGTCGTCGTCTCAATGCTGGTGCCTTCCGGTAAACGAACCTCTACCAGCACCTCGGGGCGGTCGGACGTCGGAAAAAATTGCTGTTTGATGGCGCCCATGCCGACGCCGGAAAGCGCGAAAGCGATAGCGACGATGCTGCAGGTAACGAACTTGTGGCGCACGGCGAAGGTGATGATCCCTCGCAGGCGCCGATAGTTCGGTGTGCCGTAGATCGCGTGGTGACCGCCTTCGATCGGTTTGATCGCCGGAAGCATCTTGACGCCAAGATAGGGCGTGAAGACCACCGCGACGATCCAGGAGACAATGAGGGCGAACCCCACGACCCAAAAGATGTTGCCGGCGTATTCGCCGGCCGTCGAGCGCGCGAAGCCAACCGGCAGGAATCCGGCGACCGTCACGAGTGTACCGGACAGCATCGGCGCCGCAGTGTGGCTCCACGCATAGGCCGCCGCCTTGATGCGGTCCATGCCCTCTTCCATTTTCACCACCATTACCTCGATGGCGATGATGGCGTCGTCCACGAGAAGACCAAGCGCCAGGATCAGGGCGCCGAGCGTGATGCGATCGAAGAACCGGCCGGTTTCCAGCATGATGAGGAACACGACGGCAAGCGTCAGAGGGACGGCAGCCGCCACGACGATGCCGACGCGCCAGCCGAGGCTGAGCAGGCACACCAGCAGCACCACGCCGAGCGCCATCGCGAATTTCATCATGAATTCGTCAACCGCCGAGGTGATGTTGACGGCCTGGTCGCTGACCTTGGCTAGAGTCATCCCGAGTGGCAGCGTCCGAGCGATAGCTGCGGACCTCTCCTCCAGCGCCTTGCCGAGCGCGAGGCCATCCCAGCCCTCTTGCATAACCGCCGCGAGCATGACGGATGGCTCACCCTGGTGTCGAATAAGGTAGGTGGGAGGGTCCTCGTAGCCTCGGCGGACCTCGGCGATGTCGGCGAGTTTCAGCGTCCGCCCCGCAGCGACGATGGGCGTGTCGGCGATCGCCTGGACGCTGTCATAAGCGCCGTCGACCCGTATGAAAACCTGCGGCCCCTTGGTGTCGATCGAGCCTGCCGGTGTGACGGTGTTCTGCCGCTGCACGGCGGCAACGATATCCTGTGCCGATACACCGAGGGTTGCCAATTTGGCGTAGGAAAACTCGATGAATATCTGTTGGGGACGTTCGCCGAGGATGTTGATCTTCTTGACGCCGGACACGTGTAGGAGGTCCTGGCGAATGGTTTCGGCTTGCCTGGCGAGTTCCCGCATCGGCATGCCCTTCGCCTTGAGGGCATAAAGGGCGAAGCTCACGTCCGAATATTCGTCGTTGACGAAGGGGCCGAGCACACCAGACGGCAGCTTGCGCGCTTCATCGCCAAGCTTCTTGCGGGCCTGGTAGAACTCCTCCTGCACGCTAGATGGCGGTGTGCTGTCCTTCAGCGTAACCGTCATGTACGCGTAGCCTGGCCGTGTGGTCGTCTCCACCCGGTCGTACCAGGTCAGCTCCTGAAGCCGTTTCTCCAACGGTTCGGCAACCTGGTCCTGCATCTCGCGCGCCGTCGCGCCTGGCCATACCGTCGTGACCGTCAGGGTCTTGATGGTGAAGGAGGGGTCCTCCGCCCGTCCGAGCATGAGGAAGGCGTAGGTGCCTGCGGCCGCCATCAGGAGGATGAAGAACAGGGTTACGGCCCGTTCGCGAACGGCGATCGCGGAAAGATTGAAATTCATCGTTTGGCGACTCCTGTTCCTCGACGTTCGTCCTGACGTTCGCCGTCTTGCGGCAGGTGGGCGCCGAGTGAACCGCGCTGACCTAAAGAACGCGGGCCTCTGACTGCGCTTCTGCTAACTTACGATGGGTTCGGCGGCAGCTTCTTTGAGGCCAGCTGCCGCTTGAGCGGCAAGCCCACGGGCCGCTGCCTGTGAATCTTGAAATTCCTCGAGTGCATAGACTCTACCCCACCGCAGGGTGAACACGTGGAGACCACGGTTGACGTACGAAGCGTCGCCGTTGAGCAGCGTTGCGGCGCCGTCCCACTGAACAAACACGGTGGTGTGCCACGGCCAGCCCTTCACCCAGATGTTGTTGACTGTGAGATGGAGATCGGGAAGGACGCGTCCGAGGCGCTCAAACCAGCGGCGCATGGCTTTTTTGTCGTGGCGCTCACCACCAAGCGCGTGGGCGCCGGAAACGCGGTGATGGACATGCGGCGCGACTGCTTTCACCGCTTCATCCCAGCGATGGTTGTTGACGTGGTCGAAGGTCTTTCGGATTTCGTTCTTTACAATGTAACCGTATACCATTTGACGTCTCCAACGGCGGTCGCGGAAAGATTGAAGCTCATCAGTTGCTCCTGGTTTCAGAGGCAGTCCTGACGCGAGTGCCCTCGTGCAGGAGGTGAGCGCCGAGGGAAACAACCCGATCATCTGAGCTCAATCCGGAGATCACGGCGGATTCGCTGGTCACGCGTGCGAGCTTGACGGGCCGAAAGTGTACGGTCGAGGCAGCGCTATCGAAGACCCAAACGCCGGTCTTTCTGCCGTCGTCGAGCACAGCTCCGAGCGGCACCTGGACTTCCGGCTGACTCTCCTGGCTCGCAAGCCGAATGGTGACCGTCGCGCCAAGCGGTGCCGCGGCGGCCTCACCGTCGAGCACGTAGCGGGCCTCATAGGTACGGGTCTGGGCATCGGCGGAATCCGACAACTGCCGCAGATGTGCCGTGTAGCGGCGCCCATCGCTGCCATACAGACTAGCCTCGGCGAGCGACCCGATCGCCGGCCGGGTCGTTTCGGGAAGCGCGACCACCGCTTCGCGGGGGCCGGCCTGGGCAAGCCGAACCACGGTCTGGCCGGCGGAGACCACTTGTCCCGGCTCGCCAAGCGCTTGCATGACCGTTCCGTCCGCGTCGGCCACCAGGACGGAATAGGTCGCCTGGTTCTCGGCGACCCCTGCGTCGGCTTCGGCGGCGGCGAGTTGTGCGTTGGCTGTATCCGACGCGGCCTTGGCCTGCTCGTACCGCTGCCGGGAAGTCCATCCGTCGCTGACCAGGTTGGCGTATCGCCGCTCATCCGCTTCCGTCTGAACGACCGTTGCGCGCGCCGCGGCAACGGCGTTGCGTTTCGCCGTGAGCGCAAGGCGGAGGTCGGTTTCGTCGATCCGCATCAGCGGCTGCCCGGCTTTGACTTGCTCACCGACATTCACGCGCCGTTCGACGATCTTACCGGCGACGCGAAAACCGAGATTGCTTTCCACCCTCGCGCCGATGGTGCCCGTGAAACCGCGTTCGGATCCGCTCACCCGCGCGGCCGTCACCAGGCTGACCATCGGCGGTTCCTGCCTAGGGTCGCGCGCCGCGGAGGCTTCATGGGTGGGAATAACGAGAGTAGCGATGACGGCCGCTCCGGACGCCGCGACCAGGACACCCGCCAAGACCAAAAGTCTGCTCTTTTTCATTGCCATCTCCATGCCTTTTAGATTTCGTTCGAATTCTATAATTCATTTAGAGGTCGATCGAAATCTAAATCGGAGTTCTGACGGGAATGTGAACCCCGGAAACGTACCCTTTCGATCCTTGGAGGACGCAAATTCCGGTCCCGGCACTTGATAGATTGCGCTTGACTTCTATCTTATATATAGAGTTCGAACGAAATCCAAATGGAGGTCCATGATGCGCGTGAGTCGCATTCAAGCTGCGGAGAACCGCCAAACCGTCATCAATGTGGCGAGCCGCCTCTTCAGGGAGCGCGGCTTTGACGGTATCGGCCTGAAGGACCTGATGGAGGGGGCCGGGCTAACCCAAGGCGCCTTCTACAAGCAGTTCGAGTCCAAGGAGGACTTGGCGGCACAGGCGTCCAGACGCGCATTGGAGAGCGCCTCAGAACGGTGGTCGGCCGCGATCGCGGAGAATCCTGATGATCCGCTTGGCGCGGTGATCGCATTCTACCTGAGTGCGGGCCATCGCGAAGAAAAATTGGACGGTTGCCCCGTTGTGGCGCTCGGCTCGGACGCCGCCAGGCAGGGGGCCGGCGTGAAAGCGGCGTTCGAAGAGGGCATCAAGGCGTATCTCGAAGTCCTCGGCCCGTTGCTTCCCGAGACCGACGGCGAGGATTCCAACAGGAAGGCCATGGTCGTTCTGTCGACGATGGTCGGCGCCATGACCCTATCGCGCGCCGTCAACGACCCGGATCTCGCTCAGGCCTTTCAGAATGCGGCCGTCGAATACGTTCGCGCAGCCGCTGCCGCTTGAAGATCGCCCCCTCAAAGCACAGAGAACTCAGCGTGACTGAACTCAAACCAAGTTTGCTGAAAATATCGGACAAGCTAAGCGTACGTTTTCAAAAGATCGGCAGCGGGCCTCCGTTGCTCCTCTTGCATACAATCCGCACGCAGCTCGAATATTTCCGGAGTCTTGCGCCCCTCCTGGCGAAATCGCACACGGTGTACGCCATTGATCTCCCGGGACACGGACACTCACCAATAGATCCAAGCGCGAACTTCGACGAACCCTACTTCAGGCAGGCCGTCATTCGCTTCATCGAGGAGCTAAACCTCTCGGAGGTGATGCTTGTTGGCGAGTCGATCGGCGGGGCATTGGCCCTTACGGTGGCGGCCTCGCTTCCGCAGCGTGTTAAGCAGGTCTATGCCATCAACCCCTACGATTACGAGGCCCGCTATGGGGACGGTATTCGGCGCGGCAACTGGCTCGCGAACTTCATCATCGGAAGTTTGCAGATCCCGCTGCTCGGCGCGGTGAATGCGTCGCTCGAAAACAAGATGATCCTCGGCAAGATCATGGGCGGCGGATATCACGACCCCCGCAAACTGCCGGCCGATCTGCTCGCCGAGTTCGATGAAGTCGCCCTCCGCCCGGGATACAAGCGGATCGCGCGCAAGGTGCTGGCAGGCTGGCGATCCTGGAGCAAGGCACGCGACTACTATGGGCAGATCTCGGCGCCGGTCACGCTCATTTATGGCGACAGCGACTGGTCTCGGCCAAACGAGCGCGAACGCACGCGGTCGCTCATCCGTGCCGCGCAGATGGTGACGCTCAAGAATACCGGCCACTTCTCAGCCGTCGAGAATCCGTCGGAATTGGCTCGCGTGATACTGGCGACAGAATGACCGCAACGATCGAACACAGGAGTGCGCAGCAATGTTCAAGCGCTTTTGGCAGAGCTTGAATGACTGGGCCGAGGCCCTCAGCATGGACGATCCGCGCGGCGGGTACATGTTCAGGCTGGAAGATCGCGTCGCAAGACTCGAGCGCGAAGTCGAAGATCTTCAGATCCAGTTCCGAACGACGCCGGCCGGATCGCCGGATGACCGTGTCCATCAGCTGCGAAGTCACCTTCAACAGTGAACGCGCCTATTTCGCGAAGGCGACTGTCGCGATTATCCATCTCTT
>Ga0193726_1000171_pt1 | contig 89328 bp, 70 predicted proteins | sample H2c1metaG_FD_144928 | JGI IMG/M metagenome (GOLD analysis project Ga0193726, IMG submission 144928) | Soil microbial communities from a riparian zone of the East river system, Colorado, United States - H2c1 | ecosystem: Environmental > Terrestrial > Soil > Riparian zone | place: USA: East River... | reverse complement strand
AGCAGGACCATTTTTATAAAAAATGACCGAAGCTTTGCCGGGATATTCGGCAGCCGGATAAAAGCGAAAGCGCTCAATCATGGCAAATTGCGACTGCCCATCCACAACGGCGATCCAGTCCCCGACAGAATCAATCCAGACTTCGTTTTGCAGGTACATCCAATGCAATTTGAAAAGGCCGTTTTCCACCGAAAACGAAGGATCGTCCGCTAATCCCGCCCGTACATGAAAGCCACCCAGATACGCGCTTTGCGGATTGGCGGGCGCGAAAGCCCAGAAATCGCGATTGAACGTAGTCCGGTCGTTCGGATCGGAGGTGTTGTATTGCGAGACCGATTGCATCGACCAGCGGATCGGATACCGGGAAGCGTTCTTCATCACGGCATGAAAGGAAATCTGCGGAGAATCACTGGAAAGACGAATCTCGCGCGTGTACTGCAATCCCGTCACGGGATCGGCAGGACCTTCAAGTCGCCCCGCGCAGACCGAATTCTCAGAGACCGCCGTGAATTTGTATTCGCCGTCGTCTAGGACGTCGGCGATGGGTCCCGGCCAGTGCTGGTCATCGCCGGAGCCTTCCGGCATGGGCCAGATTTTGTCCCCGCCATAGTTGAACCAGCGCCCTTTGGCCGATGGATCGCTCGGCGGGATATATTTCCCTTTCAGTTTCTCGTTCACGAACAGATAGGGATGCCCGGCAAAAGTCACTTGCATCAATCGTCCGCCTAATTGGGGAACGATCGTGAGCTTCACCCACGCATTGGAAATTTCCTGCGCCTGCCAACCTTCAAAGTTGACGGCTTGTATTTTGCAGGGAGCAGCGGCAACCCGGGAACCGCAGCACAAAAATACGATCGCCGGAAAAATTGCGCGGCACCATACGCGGCTTCTCGCAAAAAGGCCGCTTCCCGCGGGGGCCATGCCGCGACGGTTGGCTCTTCGAAGCATCACGGTTTTCATGGGCAGCAAGTTATTTCACCGCCACCTTGCGAAGTGTCTGCGGCTGGGTTGGTGTTTTTGCTTTGATGGGCGGTTTGGCAGCAGGTGCCGGTTCTGCGGCATTCTGCGTTTCGTCGTATCCGAGGTCACGGGAAATTCGCAATCCGATCTCGGTGATTAGAGTGGCAATCTGGCGCAGACGCGCGGTGGACATGCGAACGGCCGGCCCCGTAACGCTGAGGCTGGAGTTGACGTTTCCAGTGTGGTCCCAGATGGGCGCGGCAATGCAGCGAATGTGTGCTTCATGCTCTTCGAGGTCGCAAGCGTAGCCTTCGCGGCGAACGCGCTGCAATTCGGTTTGCAGTTCCTGGAGATTGCCAACGGTGTTCTCGGTAAAGCGCCGGAGATCCAATTGGCCGAGAATTTTCTGTTGTTCCTCATCTGGTAAATAGGCCAGGAGGACTTTGCCAACTGCGCTGCAATGCAGTGGAACGGAAGCGCCAATCCGCGAGTGAATACGGAGTTGTTCGGGCGAGTCGAGTTTGTCGACGTAAACGGCCGCCAGTTCCTGCCGGACGGTCAGGTGCACGGTTTCCCGCGTGTGCCGATTGAGTTCCTGCAGATAGGGCAGACTGACGCGTCGGATATCCAGTTGCCCGCGGGCGGCCTGGCCCAGCGACACGCATGCAATTCCGAGGTGGTAGATGCCGGCGTTGTCAGAATTCAGGAATCCGGTGGTTTCCAGATTCATTAGAAAACGATGCACGGTGCTGACGGGCAGTTGCGAAAGCTTGGCCACCTCGGTAGCCGAGAGTCCGTGTTCGATACTGGCAAAAAGCTTCAGAAGATTGAGGCCGCGCTGTAGGGCCGTAATGTTATAGGTGCGTTTGGCGGACATGGGGCTTCGGCATCCTTTCAAACGGCCTTCCGGTCGCCGGGGCTACCGTTCGGAAAGCTGGAAAAATGAAAACGACTCTTACTTGGTGAAAGTCTCTATACTACAACCCGGCGTCAGAAGCCAGAGCGAAATTGGCCGCGGGCCAGTGGCCCTCTAAATTCACGGGCTCATAACCTCCCAAACTGTTTGACCGCTTCCACAATGGATTTCAGTTTCTCAATGACCGCGTACATGGAATGCTCCTTGTAGTCCATGTCCTTGGCGAGAGCCAGCACCTTGGCCGCCTCGGCCTTCGGCACAACCACCACGCCGTCAGGGTCCGCCACAATGATATCGGCGGGATTCACCTGCACCCCGTCGCAGGTGACCGGAATATTCGATCCGGCAAAACGGTAGTGACCGACGGATGTGGACGGAACTATGCCCAGGGCGTAAACCGGAAATCCAATTTTCTGGAGATAGGCAACATCGCGCACTCCGCCGTCAATCACCGCTCCGGAGTAATTCCGGGCCGCCATCGCCGTTCCCATCAATCCGCCCATCCCGGCAATGTCATTTCCGTCTTCGACGACCATAACGTAAACCGAGTTCGCCGTCCCCTGATCGATTGCCGCGAGCATTCCCTTCAATGCGTCTGGATCGTGGTTGGTTTCCTTTTTGAGAGAAACGGTCAAAGCAAATCCGGCAAAGCGGGTGGCAAAAATAGGACGCATCTTGTGCGTCATGTACATTCGTCGCCCGGTTAGCTGTTCCAGCGCGTCAGATACCGAAGCCACTTCAACGTGGCGAAAGCCTTCCAGCAGCGCGGCATCACTTGAAGGAGAATCCTGGGCAGCGGACAAGCGCGAAAACCCAATGGCTGCCATGCCCATCGCAGCAAAAAGCACCAGAATGGAAGTTAGGCGATGGTTTCCCAAAAAACGAAAAGCAATTTTCATCAAGACCTCCTGAAAAAATCGGCGGGCCGGACTCTATCACTGTTCGCGAACCGGCGAAAGGGAAACAAACTCCATTCCAAATCCGGGAGATTTAAACCGTTTTTATACTGAAAAATGGAGAACTCGCCGCAAGAATTAACGGAGAAAAACATTGACACTTCGCACGTCGTTGCGTTATCAAAACTTAACAAACGATGGAGAATTTTATTTAGCAGCGAGTGGTTTCACTGGGTGAAAGCACCGTCGTCCGCGTTAAAAAAATGCGCGGTCTGTGGAAATCAAAAAGAGGTTCATGGGGAGAGTAATCATGGGTTCGCTCCGTAGGTTTTGGTGTGCCTTGTTGGCAGTGATCCTGGTAGGGATCGCGCCCGCAAGAGCCAGCATCACAGGAAGTATTTCCGGAATCGTGGCAGATTCAAGCGGTTCGGTCATTGCCGACGCGACCGTAACAGCGACCGAGCGGCAAACCGGCGTCAAGACGGTCATCAAAACGGATGGGCAGGGCTTCTACAACTTCCCTTCTCTGGCCATCGGCACTTACGATGTCGACATCGAACAGTCCGGCTTCAAAGGCTTTCGCAAAACCGGGATGGTGATCGACGCCAATTCCGCTATTAAGCTCGACGTCGTTCTTCAAGTTGGCGCCACAACCGAAAAAATGGAAATCACAAGCGACGCCGTTACCATCGATACGCAAAGCACACAAAACGGCGACGTCATTACCGGAACCAAGATGACGACCGTGCCGCTAAACGGCCGCGCCTACACCGACCTGCTCTCGCTTCAGCCAGGAGTGGTTCCCACTGCTTACGGCTCCCAGGCACCAGGAGTCAACGACCGTGCGCCGTCCGGCGGACTTAATTCTGGAAACGTCTCGGTAAACGGCCAGCGGGAGGCCGCGAACGGTTTCATGGTCAACGGCGCAAACGTCACGGAAGGGAAAAACAACGGTGCTTCGGTCATTCCCAATCTCGATTCCATCGCTGAATTCCGCATCATCACCAATAACTTTGACAGCGAATACGGAAATTACAGCGGCGGTCAAATCAACGTAGCCACCAAGTCGGGTGCCAATAAATTTCACGGCAGTGCCTTTGAATTCAACCGCAATACCGATTTTAAGGCGCGCAACTTCTTTGATCCCCCCGACCAGAACGGCGATTACAAACGCAACCAATTCGGTGGAACCATTGGCGGCCCGATCAAGCACGACAAAATGTTTTTCTTCGCCGATTATCAGGGCACGCGTCAAATCGTCGGCAGCACAGTTAACACGGTTGTTCCTACTGCAGTAGAACGCCAGGGCAATGTGCTGAATCGCCTGGTGAGTGCGGGCGGCACGGCGACGGTAAGCAGCGATAACTGGGCCAGCATTCTCCAGGACCGCCTGCAAGCCAGCAATCCGGGGCAAGCTGTTGCCGCGGGCGAGCCGTACTGGTTTGACGGATGCAATAGCACAAATCCATCCGGTGGCTGCGTATTCCCGACCGGGGTTATTCCGCAAAGCGCGTGGTCTCCCGCCGCGGCCCCGCTTCTGCAATATATTCCGACAGGAGATGCCACCTCGGGCGCTCTGGTTACGTCAGCATTCCCGGACCGTCTGCGCGATGACAAGGGCAGCGCGCGCGTCGACCTCAACACTCGTTTCGGCATGATTTCGGGCTACTACTTCCTGGATGACTTCAATCTGAACAGCGCGTATCCCAACGGCGGCGCCAACGTTCCCGGATTCAATGGCCTGTCGCTCGGACGCGCGCAATTAATTAACATCGGCGATACGAAAAGCTTTGGCTCAACAGCCGTCAATGAATTTCATATCAGCTACACCCGCAATGCGGAAAACTTGTTTTCCCCGCAAGGCGGCCTTGGTGCAAGCCTGAGTTCTTTGGGCTTCACAACTCCAGCCAGCCCGGGCGGCGTATTTAACGGAGGGCTGGCTCCGATTCAATCCAATCTGGAAGGTGTGCCCAATATCTCCTTCAACACATTTTCCATCGGCATTCCTTCAGACACCGTCTCGCAGTTCAACAACACCTATCAAGTCCAGGATACCTTCTCCAAAGTCATTGGCCGGCATAGTCTGAAATTCGGCGCTCAATTCAAATACGATCAAATCAACGAGCGCAATTTTTACGGTGAAAATGGTTCGTTCGGATTTTTTGGCGGAGAAACGGGAAGCGACTTTGCCGATTTTCTTCTCGGCGCTCCGGACTCCTTCATTCAAGCCAGCAAGCAGATCCTCGACTCCCGCACAAAATACACCGGACTTTTTGCGCAAGACAGCTGGCGGGTAACCTCCAATCTCACGTTCAACTACGGCTTGCGTTGGGAAGTAAGCCAGCCGTGGTACGACACGCAAAACAAGATAGAAACTATTATTCCTGGACAGCAATCTGTACTTTTCCCGGGAGCGCCTACGGGATGGCTGGTCGCCGGTGATCCCGGCGTTCCTTCCACACTGGCACCGACAAAATATGATGCTTTCGCTCCCCGTCTCGGGCTCGCCTACTCTCCGAATAAATCGGAAGGGTGGCTTTCAAAAATAACCGGCGGACCCGGGAAAATGACGATCCGCGCGGGGTACGGCATCTTCTACACCGCAGTTGAAGATTTGAGCCAGTTCCTTGAAGTAGGCGACGCTCCATTCGGATTGTTCTACGTTTCGCCTGCGCCTCCCCAGTTGGAAGCTCCGTTCTTGAATCGCGATGGAACGAATCAGGGACAGCGATTCCCTTTTCAATTTCCCCCTACCAACGTTTCCGCCAGCAATCCAGACACCTCCTTCAACTGGGCATCGGTTGAACCGATTTCGAGCGGATTTGTTTTCTGGAACAAGAATCGGCAGCCGTATTCAGAACATTTTGAGCTCTCCATCGAGCGCCAAATCGGCAGCAACACCCTTCTCGACGTAGCCTACGTCGGCAATCAAGGCCACAAACTCGTAAGCTCGGTCGAAGCGAATCCGGCCAGCGCTTCTCTTTGCCAGCAGTTGAATGCTCTTGGCGCAACTCCTGAATGCGGACCTTTCGGAGAGAACACCATCTACACTCTTCCGGCCGGCGTGAATCTTCCGGCTGGCTTGTTCCCCGGACCAGTGGTCGGCGGACAAGCGACAACCTACGGCACGCGCACCGTGCTTGATCCGGCGGCGTTTGGCAGCAATCCTTACATTAAGGAAATTGCCAACTCTGCCTACAATTCGCTGCAAATCTCCTTGAAGCACAACAGCAAGTACGGTGAATTTCTCGCAGGCTACACATACAGCAAATGCCTGGACAATTCTTCCGGCTTGCAGGACACGACGAATCCGTTTGATCCTCAACTGAGCCGGTCGCTTTGCGCTTTCGACGTCACTCATAATTTCGTCATCAGCTACAGCGCGCTCCTTCCGTTCGATCGATTGCCACACCTGGATCACGGAGTCGCCAAGCAGATCGTGGGCGGCTGGACGCTGTCGGGAATCACCACGTTTGCCTCCGGATTGCCCGTTTCGCTCGGCGAAGGCGATGACAACTCATTGACCGGAGCGGTGGGCGTCGACTTGCCAAAAATCACGGGAGCCGGAACCGTTTATTCCGACCAGGATCCCCGGCACTACGGTTCAACGTACTTGAACGTCGGCCACTTCGCTCCGGAAGATATCGGAACGATTGGCGACGCCAACCGCCGGTTTTTCCACGGCCCCGGGTTGAATAACTTCGACATGGCGTTGCTCAAGAACATTCGTTTTACTGAAGCCATGGGACTTGAGTTGCGTTTTGAGGCGTTCAACATTTTCAATCACGCGCAATTCTCTAACCCCAACGGGGACATCAATGCCGGTGCTCCGGACTTCCAGACGGATCCGAGTACCGGGAAACTCGTCAACCAGGGCGGAACGTTTGGGCTGGTCTTGAGCGCCCATGATCCGCGCATTTTGCAATTTGCGCTAAAGTTCCACTTTTGAGGCGGAGCGTATAGTTGTGAGAATCTGCGGCGAGGAGTGGTAGACTCGCCGCAGATTTTTTTCCTGGACTGATGATGATTCTCTTTCGGCAAACAAATCGAATGACGAAATTCACTCGACCTATCAGCTTCTCTGTCGCGCTTATCCTTTCTGTTGCCGCCGCTATGAGCTGGGGGCAGCAACCGGCGGACAAGAAACCGCAGGCCCGCGCAGCAGACGTCAGCCCGGCGGAGGGAAAGAAAGTATTTGAGTCCATTTGCGCGTCGTGCCATGCGCTGGACGGGCGAGGCGGCGAGCGGGGACCGAATATTGCCAGCCGCCCTGACGTATTGCGAATGGCGGACGCCGAACTGTTTGCCGTTATTGCGAATGGCAAATCCGCTGCGGGAATGCCGCCTTTTGCCTACCTGGGACCGGCAAAGGTCAAAGCCGTGTTGCAACATTTACGGACACTGCAGGGGAAGGAAAAAGTCACCAAATTGCCGGGAGATGCGACACGCGGGGCGAACCTCTTTTCGGGGACGGGCGGGTGCGCTGCCTGCCACATGGTGAATGGCGTTGGGGGATTCCTGGGCTCAGACCTGACAGGGTACGCGGCCAATTTGCCGATTGCAGATATCCGGCAGGCGATTGTGGAGCCCAACAAGAATCTGGCGCCGAGAAAAGGTACAGTCGTCGTGGCTACTCGCGACGGACGGAAGCTGACCGGTATTACTCGGAACGAAGACAACTTCTTTCTGCAACTGCAAACCCCGGATGGCGCGTTCCATTTCTTCCAGAAGTCGGAGCTTGAGAATCTGGAATATCAGCCGACTTCGATCATGCCGGCGGATTACGGGACAAAACTCAGCAGCACGGAACTGGATGATTTGATCACCTATCTGGTGACCGTGGCGCGCGCCAAACATACGGCACATCCGAAGACAGGTCGGGAATGGGACGATGAGTAAAGCTGGCAAGCTGCGTTGCGCTGTCGTGGTTTTGGCGAACAAATTCTGCAGCAAGCCCGGGGGGAAATTGTAATGAACAAGAAAACGGTTTTGCTGCTTACCTCCCTGCTGGCGGCTGGCAGCTGGTCCGCTGCGGCGCAGGAGAAAAAACCGCAGCGCAAGTTTGAGCTGATCGCTGAGTCGGCGAAATTCTGGGAGCTGTTTGATCACGGCGCGCAGCTGGAGACGGTGGCGAGCGAATTTGGATTTACGGAAGGTCCCGTATGGGACCCATCCGGATTCTTGTATGTGAGCGATGAAGAGAAAAATATCCTGTTCAAAGTGAAGTTGAAAGACGGCAGCAAGGAAGAATTTATCGCCATGGGCGATCCGGACGGAAACACCTACGACCGCGAGCGTCGCCTGCTGACTACGGCGAGTTATTTGCGGGCGATTGTCCGCTTTGATGGACCCGGCAACAAATATAAGGTTCTGACGGATCATTTTGAGGGAAAGAAATACAACAGTCCAAATGACGTGGTGATCGGCCCGGACGGCGCGATTTATTTCACAGATCCCGCGCTGGACGTCCCTCCTGGTGAAAAGCAGGAGATGGACTATCAGGGTGTGTACCGGCTGGCGGGGGATGGAACGGTGACGCTTCTGACGAAGGAGTTGACGCAGCCGAATGGATTGGCGTTTTCTCCTGACGGAAAGAAATTCTACGTGGACGACAGCGCCCAACGAAACATTCGGGTGTACGACTTTGTTTCTGGAACCTTGCAGAATGGGCGGATATTCGGCGAAGAGCCGGGCGGAAAGGGCGAGGGAGTCCCGGACGGGATGCGCGTGGACTTGCGGGGGAATATTTTTGTGACTGGCCCCAAGGGAATTTGGGTTTGGACTGCGGACGGGCATCATCTCGGCACGATCGCGATGCCGGAGCAGCCCGCCAATCTGGCCTGGGGCGAAGCCGGCTACGGTACGCTCTACATTACCGCCACGCATGGGGTGTACCGGCTGGCCACCAAGACCAAGGGATTCGTACCCTGGGAAAAATAAGTGGTTAGTGGCGGAGGTGGCCCGGGTGGTTCGCGCGGGCACCAAACTTCAAGACGAGCCTTGGATGGCTCGCTGCAAAGACAGAACTCCCGCTTGCCCTGAACCGCTCGGGTTGCCGTTCTCAGACTGGACTAGTTCGTGCGAGCGACCATGAGTTCGTTCGCTACATTGTCGACGCCCGCTACGGCTATGGCTTTGCTGTCGATGGCGATTTTTTCCTGTTCGGAGCGGACGGAGCCGGTTAGCGAGACTTTTCCATTTTGCGAGAGGATCTTAATGCTGCCGAGACAGCGGGAAACGAACTTGTCGGTCCGGATGGATTTGCGAATCTTCTGGGTTAAGGAGCGGTCTTCGGCAGTCATGTTGCGTTGCTCTGTTGCCGAAGCATGGGCCTTGTTCAAGGTGACTTTGTCTTTCAAAGATCGGGACTCGGCATAGCCCACGATGGCGGTCGTTGATAGCGCGGCGCCAAGAATAGACAGCCCTACGGTTAGCAAAACCCGCCGGAGTGTGGAGTTGGTTAGATTCATGTTCTTGCTCTAGGGCTGTGCCGCGGATCTTCCCCTGAACCGCTCGCAATCTAGCGAACCTTTCACACCGGGCGGAGGCGCGTCATCAGCTGTACAGGCAAGTTACTCGCTGCAAAGAGCCGCGGTAATAGAGCGAAGGCTGTAGGACCGGAACAACGAGTGTGTAGAGTGAGCGGCGAACCCGTAGAGGGTGGTGTTTGTCGCTAGGGACAAATCCGTCGCCCCGCACGGGAGCGTCTCGTGTGGGCGTCTCGTCATGATGGCATCGGCAAAGAACTCGAGTAAATCTAGTCAGCGATTTTCATCACGTCGAAATCCCTGGTTTTATGGTCGGGGAATAGAACTCTATATTTTTGCGAAAATTCGTAAGAAGAATTGTGCTTGTCTTTGACGAGTTTTGCGTTGAAGTCTCCCGGAGTTAGCAGGTAACCCGTGTAAGAGCTTTCAAGGACATATTTCTTGCCGTCGATTGTGGCCTCCAGTCGGAGCTTGCCGAGATAATAGTAAGAAGATGTGACGTGGATATTCACCGGATAGTCAGCCGGAGTTTGCGCCGCAAGGGTGAACGTTCCCGACAACAGCAAGACGAACAGCCCGATCATTTTCATGGAGCCTCCAGTCGCTTCTCGAAGCCTGGCAGCGGGTTTGTTAGTTGCTGCGAACTAGGACGATGGAACCGGAGTTGGGGTTACAAGTCGGCCAAGTTCATTCGACAGAACGGTTCGCTGCAAGCAGCTCGAGTAGGATTGGAGATCGGGACAGGCCGGAGGTCCCTGCGTTGGCCGCGGGTTTTGCGGCGCTAGATGTCCGGTCGTGGGACGGAATTTCCCAATAGTGGGCTGGAAGCCCATTGCGATTGCTGCATTTTTCCTTCTAAGTTGCTGTAAAGAATGATATTTATACGTGCAAGGTTCGGAACGACACTTGCCATTACATAAGGCGACGACACTATGGACATACAACGACCATCGAATGCGCGAGCCAAGAAGATTCGGCGGATCGCGTACGGACTGCTGGGAATACTTTTAGTGGGCGGAGTGACACTCGGCTTGTCGCGGCTGAAGCCGGCGGCGCCTTCTGTCGACGCGAGCACGGTGTGGACCGACACCGTGAAGCGCGGGCCGATGCTGCGCGAAGTGCGCGGCTTGGGGACGCTGGTGCCCGAGGACATCCGCTGGATTCCGGCACAGACGGATTCCCGTGTGGACAAGATTGTTTTGCGGCCGGGCGCGATTGTGAAGCAGGATTCGATCATCCTGGAATTGAGCAACCCGGAACTGCAGAAGGATGCGCTGGAAGCGGAGTTCTTGTTAAAGGGTGCCGAAGCGGATTACGCAAATTTGAAGGTACAGGTGCAAAGCGAATTGTTGACGCAGAAGGCTCTGGCGGCAGCGGTGCGCAGCGACTATGCACAGGCCAAGATTCAGCACGAGGTGGATGCCAAGCTGCAGAAGGATGGGCTGGGCGCGGAAGTGACAGAACGGTTGTCTCGCGTAAAAGAGGAGCAGCTGGCGATTCGCGGACAGCTCGAAGAAGAACGGACCAAGAACGCGCAAGACACGATGGAAGCGCGCCTGCAAGCGCAGTCGGCAAAAGTCGAACAGGAGCGGGCGCTGTTTCAATTGAGAAAGAGCCAGCTGGATGCCTTGCATGTGCGCGCGGGTATTGATGGCGTGTTGCAATTGGTGCCGGTCGAAGTGGGGCAAAAGGTTTTGCCGGGTGTGAACATTGCGCGCGTGGCAGACCCCAAGAGACTGAAAGCGGAGATCAAGATTGCCGAAACGCAGGCAAAAGACGTGTTGATCGGACAGAAGGCGACGATTGACACGCGAAACGGTACGGTCGTAGGGACGGTGTCACGAATTGATCCTTCGGTGTTGAATGGGACGGTGACCGTGGATGTGTCGATTACCGATCCGCTGCCGGGCGGTGCACGACCGGATTTGAGCGTGGACGGGACCATTGAGATTGAAAATTTGAAGAATGTGCTGTTTGTGGGGCGCCCAGTGCATGGGCAGTCTGACAGCACGATCGGTATTTTTAAGCTGGATGCAGACGGAAGCGAGGCTTCGCGCGTCAATGTGAAGCTGGGTCGGAGTTCAGTGAATACGATCGAGATTGTCGATGGGTTGAAAGTGGGAGACAAAGTGATTTTGTCGGATATGTCGGCGATGGAAAATTTTGACCGGATCCGGCTGAAGTAGAGGGCTGAACCTGCGGTAAAAGTTTCGTGCAAAAAGCTTTGCACCAAGAGTTTAGGCCGTTGGTCCGCAAATCTAGAGAATGACCGCAGGAGGAGAAAACTTGCACACGCTCTGGCAGGACGTGCGCTACGGCCTGCGGGTCCTTTCCAAGAATCCCGGATTTACCATCGTCGTAGTTCTGACCCTGGCGCTCGGAATTGGCGCTACTACTTCCATATTCAGCGTGGTGTACGCCACGTTGCTCCATCCATTGCCGTATCCGCATCCGGAACGCATTGTTCGGATGTGGGAAGTCGACGCCAAAGGCAAGCGGCAGAATTTTTCCGATCCGAATTTTGAAGATTTGCGCGAGGCCAACCGCAGCTTTGCCGCGATTGCGCAGTATGGGACGGGTACGACCACGGTCACGGGCGGGTCGCAAGCGCTGCGAGTGGGAGCGGCGGATGTGTCACGGCAATTCTTTGCTGCCTTGGGCGTGCAGCCAGCCGTGGGACGCGGATTTGCTGGTGAAGAGACGCGGATGGGCGGGAATCCGGTCGTGCTGGTGAGTTTTTCGTTTTGGAAGTCAGCCCTGGGCGGGGCCCAGGATTTTTCGGACCGGCATCTGAATTTCGACGGGAAGTCCTATTCAATCATTGGCGTGATGCCGGCGGGGTTTCGGTTTCCTGATGCGACGGACTTGTGGATTCCGCGTGAACAGTTCGAACGGTATCCGAGCCGAACAGCTTTGAATTGGCATGTCCTCGGGCGATTGAAAGATGGCGTGAGTTTGCCGCAGGCGCGCGCAGATGCGAGCCGGATTGCGAAGAATGTAAAGCAGAAGTTGGGCGATGAAACCTGGATGTCGGATGCGGCGATGTTGCCCTTACAGGAAGCGCTGACCGGCAATATACGGACTTCCCTGCTGTTGCTACTGGGCGCGGCGGGGATATTGCTTTTGGCGGCGTGCGCCAATACCACGAATCTGCTTTTGGTACGGTCGACGACGCGGCAGAGAGAATTTGCGGTGCGCGTAACACTCGGAGCAAGCCGGGGGCGATTGCTCTCGCAATTTTTTGCAGAAGCCCTGTTGCTTTCACTGGGCGGAGCCGCGCTGGGGATTGTGCTGGCGTATTGGGGAGTGAACGCAATTTTGCAATTGGCGCCGGAGCAGCTGCCGGCGATGGCAGATGTGCAGATGAATGGATGGGTTCTGGCGTTCAGCCTGGCGGTTTCGTTTGTGACGGCGTGCGGGCTGAGTTTCATGGTGGCTTTGCGAGCGGTGAAACGGAATCTTTCAGAAGATTTGAAAGAAGGGGAGCAGCGGCAGTCCGGCGGAGTAAAGGAAGTGCGGCTGCGTGCGGTGATGATGACGGCGCAAGTCGCTGTAGCGACCGTGCTGCTGGCGGGCGCGGCGCTTTTGGGCCAGAGCCTGATTCGCTTGATGCACGTGCAGCCGGGATATCGGACGGAAAATATTTTGACGGCCGAGGTATTTCCGCCCGATACCGAAGATGCGCAGGAAAAAACGCGACTGGCGCAGATGGTTGATCAGATTCTGCAGCGCATTAAAGCGATTCCGGGAGTCGACGTTAACGGAATTGTAGGAGATCTGCCGCTGGCCAGCGGTCCAAGCAACGGCATATTTCTGCTGGTGGAAAATCAGAATGAAATGAAAACGTTCGAGGATTTTGACCGAATCGCGAGAATGCCGGAGCGGACGGGGTCGGCATTTTACCAGGCGGCCAGCGCGGATTATTTTTTGACGCTGCAGATTCCGCTGGTGCGCGGACGTCTGTTTGATGATCGGGACGGGGCGAACACGCCACACGTGGCGGTGATCAGTGAGGCGCTGGCACGGGAGCGCTGGCCAAAATCGGATCCGCTTGGGCGGCACATTGAATTTGGGAATATGGACGGGGATGTGCGGCTGCTGGAGATTGTAGGCATCGTCGGGGACGTGCACAGCAGCGGACTGGGTGATGCAGTCGAACCGATGGTGTATGTGAACAGCCGGCAGCGGGTGCCCAGACATTTTACGATTGTGGCGCATACAACAGCTTCCCCGTTATCGGTGATTCCGGCGGTGCGGAATCTTTTGCAGGACATGGATCCGAATTTGGCGCCTAAATTTGCGACATTTCCCGACATTGTTTCAAATTCTCTGAGTGATCGACAATTTCAGCTTTGCTTGCTGGCGGCTTTTGCAGCGGGAGCATTGGCTCTGGCGATGCTGGGGATTTATGGTGTGACGTCTTACTTGGTATCCGAACGAACGCGGGAAATTGGGATTCGCATGGCGCTCGGAGCGCAGCCGGGAAATGTCTTGGGATTAATTTTGCGGCAAGGCGGAGTGGTGGTGTTGGTGGGGATTGTGTTGGGGATTTGCGGACAGCTGGCTTTGACCGGCGTGTTGCGCGGAATGCTATACGGAATTACGGCTGCCGACCCGTTTACATTGGCTGGAGCCAGCACCTTGCTTGCGGGACTGGCGCTATTCGCATGCTGGCTGCCGGCGCGCCGCGCTACGCGAATTGACCCGGTTGTGGCTTTGCGCAGTGAATAGCGTTTGGTTGGAGAAACCCTAGGGTGGCGTGATGGGAACGTTCTTGCAAGACATACGATTCGGATTGCGGATGCTGGCCAAGAAACCGGGATTTACCGCGATTGCGATCTTGACGCTGGCTTTGGGAATTGGCGCAAACACGGCGATTTTCAGCGTCGTGAATACGGTTTTGCTGAAGCCGCTGCCCTTTCCGCAACCCGAGCGGCTCGTGGCTGTGTCGGGCATTGATTTGCGAACAAATGAAGTGGGACGGGCTTTGAGCTATCCGGATTTTAAGGATTTGCATGCGCAAACGCGGACGCTGGAAGCTGTGGGCGCGTTTTCCGATGCGGCGTTTACGCTTACAGGCACAGGAGAGCCGCGGCACCTGCGTGGGTACGCTATAACGTCTGATTTATTTGCAGCGCTACAAGGGCATCCGGAAATTGGACGAACGTTTGTGGCAAATGAGGATACGCCTGGGACGCGAGTCGTGATTTTGAGCCATGCGCTTTGGAAAAGCGCGTTTGCCGGAGACCCGGGTATTGTTGGGCGCGCCATTCAAGTGAATGGAGAACCGAACACAGTTGTGGGAGTGATGCCAGCGGCCTTTCAGTTTCCGGTTGGCGGTGACGCGCAGGATATTTGGACGACGATGTCGGTCTACATGAGTGCTGCAGACGGCGAAAAGTCGATGGCGGATACCCGAGGCGCGCATTTTCTGGGCTGCGTGGGGCGGTTGAAACCCGGAGTGAGCATTGCACAGGCGAATGCGGATGCCGCGACGATTGCGGGGGCCTTGAAAACGCAATATCCAGATACCAATGGACATTTCAGCATTGGAGTGAGGCCGGAGATTGAAGCGCTGGTCGGGGATGTGCGGCCGGTGCTACTGATGATCGTGGGCGCAGTGGCCCTGCTTCTTTTGATTGCCTGCGCGAATACGGCGAATCTCTTGCTGGCGAGAGCGACGGGCCGGCAACGGGAAATTGCCGTGCGCCTTTCGCTGGGAGCAGGGCGTGCGCGTATTTTGCGGCAGCTATTGACGGAAAGCGTTTTGCTTTCGCTGGGCGGTGGAGTGCTCGGACTGTTCCTGGCGGTCTGGGGCACGAAATTATTTGCCAGTTTGCCGGGAATGGATATACCGCGGTTGGCAATCGCACAAGTGGATGTGCGTGCGTTAATTTTCACCCTGGGTATTTCCGTACTCACAGGTTTGGTGTTTGGACTAGCGCCGGCACTGCATTCGGTGAAACTGGATCAGTTCCAGTCATTGCGCGAAGGCGGACGTTCAGCGATGGAAGGCACAGGACACACCAGACTACGAAACGTTCTGGTGATTTCCGAAGTCTCGCTGGCACTGATGCTGTTGATTGGCGCGAGCCTGCTGGTAGAGAGCATGTCGCACGTTTTGCGTGTGGCTCCGGGATTTGAGCCGCATGGATTGTTAACGTTCAATATGGATTTGCCGGATACGCGCTACGGAAAGCCGGAGCAGTCCGGAGGATTTTACAGGCAATTGCTGGAAAAAATTCGCGCGGTACCCGGAGTGCAAAGCGCGGGCGGCGTGCTGCCTCTTCCCTTTTCGCAGGATATGATTCGAACGACGTTTCAAATTGGCGGCAGACTGGTTCCGAAGTCCGATGAACCGGCTTCCCAGTTCCGGTCCATTTCGCTTGGTTACTTTCAGACCATGCAGATCCCTTTGATCAGCGGGCGAGATTTTACCAGCCATGACGACCGGAAATCGACGCAAGTGGCGATCATCAATCAAACTTTGGCGCGAAAATATTTTCCGAACGAAGACCCCATCGGACGAATGATCAAGCCGGGCGTTTCCGACAGCGGTCCGAGCAGAATGCGCGAAATTGTGGGAGTCGTGGCAGACGTCAAGCATCACCATCTGTGGGAAGGCGCGGATGCCGAAACGTACGTGCCTTACGAGCAGGTGGCGATCGGGCAGATGTCGCTCGTGGTGCGGACGCAGGGCGATCCAATGAGTCTGCTGCCCGTGATGCGTGAGGAAGTAAAGTCTCTCGATGCCGAGCTGCCCGTATACGGGGCGCAGACGATGGATGAATATTTGCGATCTTCGGTCGCCCAGCGGCGGTTCACAAGCATTTTGTTTGCGGTGTTTGCGGGTACCGGATTTTTGCTCGCAATTATCGGACTGTTTGGCGTGATGTCCTATAGCGTTTCGCAGAGAACGCACGAGATGGGAATTCGATTGGCCGTAGGAGCGGACAAAGCCGACATTTTGAAGCTGGTCGTCGGCCAAGGAATGCGCGTAACGCTTGCGGGGATTGTACTGGGACTAGGGGCGACGCTGGCACTTTCCACGGTCCTGCGCAGCCAGCTGTTTGGTGTGAGTGCCTGGGATCCCTTTACATTTTTGGCGGTGGCTGCCGTGCTGGCGTTGGTGGCTTTGACCGCGTGCTACATTCCGGCCCGGCGGGCAACTCGCGTCGATCCGGTGGTGGCGCTGCGCTACGAGTAGGAGATGGTGATGTTCAATTTGTGGCAGGACATGCGATTTGGGGCACGGATGCTCGGGAAGAATCCGGGATTCACGGCCATTGCGGTATTGACCCTGGCACTCGGGATTGGCGCGAACACCGCTATTTTTTCTTTGCTGGATCAGGTGATGCTGCGGCACTTGCCGGTGAAAAATCCGGGCGAGCTGGTGGTGCTGCGGGTTCCGGGAGACCGGCAGGGGCATGTATGGAGCGATGGAGACGATGCACAGTCGCTGTCCTACCTACAATTTAAGGGCCTCAGAGACAACAATTCGGTGTTTGCGGGGATGCTAGCGAGGTTTACGTTCAATGCGAGCATCGCCAGCCACGGACAGACAGAACGCGGCGCAGGAGAAATGGTCTCAGGAGACTATTTCGAAACTTTGGGCGTGCAGCCGGTCGTCGGAAGAGTTTTTTCGCGCGACGACGAGAAGGTGCCGGGCGGACACCCATTGGTGGTGCTGAGTTATGGGTACTGGATGCGGCACTTTGGCAGCGATCCAGGCGTTTTGAACCAACCACTGCTCGTGAACAACACGGAAATGACCATTGTGGGTGTGGCGGGGGCGGGATTTGACGGCGTGCAATTCGGGCAGACGGCGGACATTTTTGTACCGATCATGATGAAGGCCCGGATGACCCCCACCCATGACGGATTGATGGACTGGAACGATGCCTGGGTGGCGGTCATGGGGCGGTTAATGCCAGGAGAATCGCGCGAACAGGCGCTGGCTGGGGTTCAGGCGACGTACCGACCCCTGCTCGAGCAGCAGCTGGCAACCATAAAAGGCTGGGATCAGAAGAAGCGAGACCGATTTCTGCAGAAAAAAGTGGAATTCCTGCCCGGGGCGCAGGGACGGGCTATCATGCAACGGGATTCTGGGCCAGCGCTGATGGCGCTGTTTGCCATGGTCGCGTTGGTATTGTTGATTGCGTGCACCAATGTGGCCAATTTGCTCCTGGCACAGGGGGCGGCGCGGCAAAGGGAATTTGCAATTCGGGCCGCGATGGGCGCGACCAGAGCACAGATGATACGTCAATTGGTAGTAGAAAGCCTGTTGTGTGCTTCGGCGGGCGGGGTGCTGGGAATCGTCTTGGGCAGCTGGTTGATGAACATTTTGACGCCCGCCATCGTCTCTAACACTGGGACGCAGGGACTGACTTCGAGCCTCAACGGGACCGTACTGGGTTTTGCGATCGCGGCTACCCTGCTTTCTGGCGTTTTGTTTGGGCTGCTGCCCGCATGGCGAGTGACGCGGACAAGCGTGACGCAGACTCTGAAAGACCAGGGATCGACGGGGTCGGCGGGATTGTCGCATGTGCGTTTTCGCAAGTTACTGGTCGCGGGGCAGGTGGCGTTCACGGTGTTGCTGCTGGCGGGGGCGTGCTTTTTTAGCGAGACACTTTGGAACTTGCGAAAGCAGAATCTCGGAATGAACACGGAGAACGTGATTACCTTTAGCGTGGCGCCCAAGCTGAGCGGATATGACAACCCGCGCATGGTCGCGTTGATCGATCAGCTGCGGCAGAGGTTTGCAGCGTTGCCGGGTGTGCGCGGCACGGGGACAGCAGAGATTCCGACACTGACCGGTTCGAACATGGGCGCCAACATCACGGTTGAAGGTGGCACGCCGGTTCCCGAGGAGCGGAATGACATCCGGTTTAACTATGTAAGCCCAGGATATTTTTCGGCGCTGGGAATTCCGCTGATGGCCGGGCGGGATATCAGGGACGGCGATCTGGCGAACAGCCAGAAAGTCGCGGTGATCAGCGAAGCGATGGCCAAGCAATACTTGCCAAACCGGAATCCGGTCGGAATGCACTTTGCCTTTGGCGCGGGCAATGATGTGAAGCCAGACATTGAGATTGTGGGAGTCGTGAAGGATGTGAAGCAGGATTCGGTGCGCAGCGAAGTGGGGGCCTACGCGTACCTTCCCTACGCGCAGCAGAAGGTACTGAATGGTGTGACGTTTTATGTGCGGACACAACAGGATCCATTGACGCTGGCGACTGCACTGCGCGGGCAAGTGCATGAACTGGACGTCAACTTGCCGATTTATGATTTGAAGTCGTTCACGCGCATTGTGGATGAGAATTTGTTTACCGAGCGGATGATTGCGGGACTTTCCGCCGGATTTGGCGGGCTGGCGGCATTGCTGGCGGCGCTGGGAATTTATGGCGTGCTGGCGTTCCTGGTGGTACAGCGAACGCGGGAAATTGGGATTCGCATGGCGCTGGGGGCCGAGAGCGGGAACGTGCGGTTGCTGGTGTTTAAGGAAGTAGGATTCATGGCTTTGGCGGGCGTGCTTTTGGGTGTGCCGCTGGCCTACAGCCTGGCCAGGTTGAGCGAGTCGCTTTTATATGGAGTAAAGGCCAGCGACGCTTTTGTGTATTTGTTTTCCGTGGCGATGATTGGCGTCGTGGCGGCGGTGGCGTGCTACGTACCGGCGCGGCGCGCGACCCGGGTCGACCCGATTATTGCGCTGCGTTATGAATGACGAGTTTTGTAGTGAGAACTTGAGACTGACTTGAAGGAGAGACGATGGCCAGCGTAAACGACACACTGATTAAGATGGAAGGCGTCAAGAAAGTATTCCTAACGGATGAAGTGGAGACGCACGCGCTCTCCGAAATTCATCTGGAAATCAAGCGAGGGCAATATATTTCGATTGCCGGGCCTTCGGGTTGCGGCAAGTCGACGCTGCTGTCAATTCTCGGATTGCTGGATTCGCCGAGCGGCGGAAACTACTATCTGAATGGGCAGCCGGTGGCCAATCTGTCCATCAGCGAACGAACTCGCATCCGCAATCGCGAAATTGGCTTCATCTTTCAGGCGTTTAACCTGATTGGCGATTTGTCGGTCTACGAGAACGTCGAACTGCCTTTGACATATCGCGGGACCGGCGCAGCGGAACGCAAACAAAAAGTGCAACACGCACTCGAGCGCGTTGGCATGGCGCACCGCTTGCGGCACTATCCGTCGCAGCTCTCGGGCGGTCAACAACAGCGCGTCGCTGTGGCTCGCGCTTTGGTGGGCGATCCCCTGATCCTGATGGCGGACGAGCCGACCGGTAACCTGGACTCGAAAAATGGTGAAGCCGTAATGGAATTGCTGCGTGATCTGCACCGCAACGGCGCAACGATCTGCATGGTAACCCACGATCAGCGGTACGCGAACTTCGCCGAGCGCACGATTCATATCTTTGACGGCCGGATTGTTGAAGAGACACAGGAAACCATCGTTGGCGCTGCAAACTAGGATTAATGAACTAAAGCTCTTGCCAAGGCAGTAGCGAGACGACACGCCAAGTTTGAATCGTGATGGCGCGGGAATATCCGCGGTCGCTATTGGTGCATGCCGACACCGGGAGTGGGGAATCTCCGGCCCAGGCATTGGTCTAGGGGAACCTGAGGTGATTCATGGAATCCATCTGGCAAGACATTCGATATGGGGCCCGGATGTTGTGGAAGCACCGCCTGGCGACGCTAATTTGCGCGGTTGCGTTGTCTTTGGGCATCGGCGCGAATACTGCAATGTTCAGCAGCGCGGAAGGGTTGCTGCTGCGTCCCGTGGCTTTTGCAGATGCCGACCGGGTCGTGGCGATTGTTGGCACACGGCCACAGCAAAGTGGGCTGATGCGACCGATCGCTCCCGCCACTTTTCTGGAATGGAAAGAGCAGGCCAAATCCTTCGAAGAACTCAGCGCAAGCAACTGGTACAGCGTCAATTTTACGGGAGATCGTGAACCAGAAAAGGTTCAAGGCTTCCTGGTAACGGCAAACTATTTTTCCGTGCTCGGCGTGCAGCCCCAGCTGGGGCGTCCATTTCTTCCTGAGGAAGAAAAACCAGGGAAAGAACAAGAGGTGATTCTGAGTCACGGACTCTGGGAGCGGCGCTACGCTGCCAATCCGGACATTTTGGGAAAAACCGTCAAGGTGGACGGCAAGAGTTTCACCATTGTGGGCGTCATGGGGAAGGGATTTGATTTTCCCATGAGCGCCGAAGCATGGATGCCGATGGCCTTCACTGACGCGCAGCGGGCAGAACGAGCTCATCGCGAACTCGCGGTGCTCGGCCGGCTGCAGCCGCATGTGACCGAGGCGCAAGCGGCGGCGGAAATGAAGGCGATCGCGCAGCGCCAGGCAGAAGCGTTTCCCGACAGCAATAAGGGCTGGCAGCTGCAGGTGATGTCGCTGCGCGAATACGCGTCCGGCGATTTGACGCGGCAATTTACTCTGTTGTTGCTCGGAGCCACCGGGTTTGTGCTGCTGATTGCGTGCGCCGATGTCGCCAATGTTCAGTTTGCGCGGGTCACCGGGCGCCACAAGGAGCTTGCCGTTCGCACGGCCCTGGGTGCGAGCCGATCGCGAATTGTCCGCCAGTTGTTGATTGAAAGCGTCATGCTGTCGCTCATTGGAGCGGTGTTTGGATTGGCGCTGGCAAAATGGGGTCTTACTCTGATGATCGCCAATATGCCACCCGACGTTGCCAAATATGTGGCGGGCTGGAAAACAATCGGTCTGGATGCCGGGGCCTTTTTCTTTACGCTGACGATCGCCCTCATCAGCGGCATTCTTTCCGGGATTATGCCTTCCCTTTTCACTTCCCGCGGCAATGTTGGGGAGGTTTTGAAGGAGAGTGGACGCGGATCGTCGGCAGGGCGCGCCCGCCATAGACTGAGAAGCGCGCTGGTCGTCGCGGAAGTCGCAATGGCGCTCGTGCTTCTGGTGGGCGCAGGGCTTTTGGTCAAAGGCTTTCGTGCTTTGCTCACCGTGAATCAAAACTATCATCCAGAATCGCTTCTGACGTTAAACCTGGACTTGCCCGAGTTGCAATACAAGCAGCAACCCCTCCGTGCCGCGTTTCATGAACAATTCTTGCAGCGGCTTGCGGGGATCCCGGGGGTTCAGTCCGCGGCGATCGTCTCCCATCTTCCCTACTCGAGCGGCGGCCTGATCGGTTCATCTCCCTTTTCCATTGCCGGGCGTCCGTCCCCGGAACACTCTGACGTTCCCAGTGCCATCCTCGAGAACGTCAGCCCCAACTACTTCGCCCTGATGAACATCGGTTTGCGGGATGGCCGCACGTTGGCGGAATCCGATGCCGCGACAACTCAGCCAGTGGCCGTTGTGAGTCGCAGTCTTGCGGAACGATATTTTCCTGGCGACAATCCGCTCGGCAGAAAGCTGCAGCTGGGTGAAGCCAACCCGACGGCTCCCTTGTTCACAGTTGTCGGAATTGTGGACGATGTCCATTACAACTGGATCGAGAAGGATGCGGTGCCTACTCTCTACACTTCCTACCTGCAGACGCCTCCCCTCTACGCATCGTTCGTGCTGCGCGTTCCGGGTGATCCGGAATCATTCGCTTCCGCTGTTCGCGCCCAACTTTTGACAGTGGATCCCGATCTTCCGATGTACAACGTCAAATCGCAGGACCGGGCCATCGCCGAATCGATCGTTGGAATCGAACATGTGGCGGTCATGATGGGTATCGTAGGGGTCATTGCCCTGGTTCTAGCCTCGGTCGGCGTATACGGCGTAATGTCGTATTCTGTGAGCGAGCGCACCAACGAAATTGGCATTCGCATGGCCATGGGCGCAAAGGCCGACGACATCCTGCGGCTGGTCGTTGGCAACGGAATGTTCCTGACCCTGCTGGGCGTCGCGATTGGCATGCCGCTGGCGTTTGGTTTGGCCAAAACGCTATCCAGCATTTTGTTTGGCGTAACGGCTGCTGATCCTTGGGCCTTCATTGGGCTTCCACTGATTCTTGCGGCGGTGGCTACCCTCGCATCCTATTTGCCGGCGCGCCGGGCCTTGCGGGTCGATCCATTGATTGCGCTGCGTTATGAATGAACTGCGCTTACAATAAGATGTTGGTTGGAACAACGCACACCCCTGCCGGGGTTTCAGGAATTGGGAGCTAACGTGGAACCTTTGATTCAATTGCGCAATCTTGAGAAATCCTACGAAGCAGCGGGAAGCAGATTTTTCGTCGTGCGGCGCGTGAACCTGGACATCAAGCAGGGTGAGTTCGTCACGATCATGGGACCGTCGGGGGCAGGAAAGTCGACGCTACTGAGTATTATCGGGATGCTCGACAGCGCGTGGTCGGGCGAATATTTTTTTATGGGCGAAGCGGTCAACAAGCTTAATCCCAAGAAACGCAATGAGCTGCATAAGGCGAATATTGGTTTCGTATTTCAGAGCTACCACCTGATCGACAATCTGACGGTATTTGAAAATTTGGAAGTGCCGCTGTCCTACAAGAATGTCCCGCGGCAGGAACGCATCAGTTTGGTCTGCGATACGCTCGACCGCTTCCACATTGTCGGTAAAAAGGATTTGTTCCCCAATCAACTTTCCGGCGGTCAACAGCAGCTGGTAGGAGTGGCGCGAGCCGTTATTCTAAATCCCAAACTGATTCTGGCCGACGAACCGACGGGCAATTTACACTCCGAGCAGGGCGAAGAAATCATGCAGCTTTTCAAGCGGCTGAATGAAGCGGGGACGACGATTATTCAGGTGACGCACTCGGAAAAGAATGCCGCCTATGGCGACCGCATCATTCAATTAAAAGATGGCTGGGTGGTCAGCGAGACGGCCACGGCCGCACAATCGGTTTGAGGGCTACGCGCAAAGCGCAGTCATCGGTGTGCCAGTAGATGCGCTTTGCGGTACTCTGAGCTCAACAATATTCATGAAAACTTCCAATCCTCATCCTTTCCGCATCTTGTTGGCGGATGACCAAGCCGATATTCGCGATGCGCTGCGACTTCTCCTGCGTCGCGAGGGCTACGAAACGCATGCCGTGGCGTCTCCGGCAGATGCACTGGTGGCCATTGAAGAGCGGGAATTTGATGCCGTTCTGATGGATTTGAATTATGCGCGGGATACTACTTCTGGTCAGGAAGGACTGGATCTACTGACGCGGATTCAGATGGCGGACAGCACGCTTCCGGTAATCGTCATGACAGCATGGAGCAGCGTGGAAGTCGCGGTGGAGGCGATGCGGCGCGGAGCGCGAGATTTCATCCAAAAGCCCTGGGAAAACACGCGACTGCTTTCGATTCTGCGAACGCAGATCGATTTACGGCAGGCTTTGCGGCAGGCCTCGCGGCTGGAGGCGGAAAACCGAATTTTACGCGCCGAATCGCGGCCGACATTTTTGGCGAATTCTCCCGCCATGCAGCCGGTGCTGGAAATTATCAGCAGTATTGGACCATCGGACGCCAACGTTCTGATCACCGGGGAACATGGAACCGGAAAAGAAGTCGTCGCGCGGACCCTGCACGCGCTGTCCGGTCGCGCGTCCAAGCCCATGGTCACGGTAAATGCCGGAGGCTTATCGGAAGGGATTTTTGAGAGCGAACTATTCGGCCACGTAAAAGGAGCGTTTACCGATGCGCGCTCGGATCGTGTGGGCCGCTTTGAGCTGGCCGACAGCAGTACCCTGTTCCTGGATGAAATCGCCAACGTGCCGCTCAATTTGCAGGCGAAACTTCTGCGTGTTTTGGAAACGGGGGAGCTTGAGCGAGTCGGCTCTTCCACCACGCGAAGAGTCAATGTCCGCGTTCTTGCAGCCACGAACGCCGACGTGAATGTTGAAGCGGCTGCCGGACGGTTCCGCCAGGATCTTTTGTTTCGTCTGAATACGATAGAGATTCACATTCCGCCTCTACGCGATCGAAAAGAAGACCTGGACCTGCTTGCGCAGCACTTTTTGCGGGGTTACGCTCAGCGGTATCGCAAGAATATTTCCGGCTTCGATCCGGCGGCAACCAAGGCCCTACAGGAGCACCCATGGCCGGGCAACGTGCGGGAGTTGGACCATGCTGTCGAACGCGGCGTACTCCTTACGCCAGGTCCTCTCATTCGCGCCGCAGATCTCGGCTTGCGCGCACAAGCGGCTAGCGCCGCCGCACGACTCGAAGAAATGAGCCTGGATGATGTGGAGCGCTACTTCATTCAAAGAACTCTGGCGCGCCATGACAGCAATGTGAGCCAGGCGGCAAAAGCGCTGGGGCTGAGCCGCAGTGCCATGTATCGCCGCATGCAAAAATACGGATTGGAATGAGACATTGAATTACGAACGGCGAATCCAGCTTCTAGCGCTGGCTGCCGGTCTGCCAGGCTCCCTCATTGCATTGATACTCCTGTGGACAGGAAGCTATTCGTCCGGGGCCGCTTGGACGCTTTCCTTTCTAATCATCACGCTGTGGTTAGGCTTTGCGTTTTCACTTCGCCATCGCGTGGTCTTTGCGCTACAGACTCTTTCTAATCTTCTGGCCGCTCTGCGGGAGGAAGATTTTTCGCTTCGCGCACGCGGCGCCCGCGATGATGATGCGATGGGCGAAGTTATGACGGAAGTCAATGCCCTCGGCGAAACGTTGCGTGAACAGCGTCTTGGTGCCCTTGAAGCAAACGCATTTCTTCGCACGGTGATGGAAGAGATCGATCTGGCAATTTTTACATTCGACGATTGCAACAAACTGCGATTGATCAACCGCGCCGGAGAGCGCCTTCTCGCGCGGCCGGTTGAACGATTGCTTGGCTTTACCGCGGAGGAATTGGGGCTTGCGCAGTGTCTTGAAGGAGAATCGGCCCGTACGATGGAACTGGGATTTCCCGGCGGCTCAGGACGCTGGGGTATGCGTCGCGGAAGTTTTCGCCAGGGTGGTTTGCCGCATCAACTGGTGGTGCTGAGTGATTTAAGCCGGGCCTTGCGCGATGAAGAGCGGCAGGCTTGGCAACGCCTCATTCGCGTTCTTGGCCACGAATTGAATAATTCATTGGCACCGATTCAATCTGTGGCGCAAGGATTGGAAAGCGGCTTGCAGTCGGCGATGCAATCCCCGGAACTGAAAAACAATTCCGCGACGGGCCTTTTGGATGACATGCGCGAGGGCCTAGGCATTATCCGGTCGCGCACGGAGGCGCTCGGCCGGTTTATGGCCGCCTATGCAAAATTAGCAAGACTTCCGCAGCCTACCCCGTCCTCCGTAAATGTAGCGGAGTGGATTCATCGCGCCGCCAAGCTGGAGACTCGCGCAAAGGTCCTACTTACAGACGGGCCGGCCTTGGATATTTCCGCCGATCCCGATCAACTCGACCAGCTGCTGATCAACTTAATTCGCAATGCGACAGACGCTGCGCTGGAGACCAAGGGAAAAGTCTGCGTTGGCTGGGCCCGGCAGGCGTCCCAGTTGGAGGTTTGGGTTCGTGACGAGGGCCCCGGCCTTCCCAACACGGCCAACTTGTTTGTACCGTTTTTCACGACAAAGCCCGGCGGATCCGGGATCGGCTTGGTGCTTAGCCGGCAAATCGCCGAAGCTCATGGCGGCGAACTCACGCTGAAGAATCGCACCGACGCCCGAGGTTGCGAAGCGCGGCTGCGACTGCCCTTATAGGACAGGATTGCAGTAGGTGCTCTTTGCCGACTTGGGAACTGGGGGGTGTACTGCGGGCCATCGCGGTAATCGACATTGCGAAGGCGGAATGCGCAGTTGATTTGAATTTGAATTCAGTTCGTCCGATGCGTTGGTCGGCCCTACTTGCGCGAAAGACTCTTCCCACTGGCGGCTTTGGGCAATTGAAAGCGGTACCCCACCCAGGGTTCCGTCAATATGTATTTCGGATGCGCCGGGTCATGCTCTATTTTCTTGCGCAATTGGTTGATTACCACCCGCAAATTCTCGGTCTCTTCCCCATAGTCCGGCCCCCATACCGTCTGCAGGAGGCGCCGGTGGGTTAGCGGTTTCCCGATGTTTCCGATTAGAAGTTTTAACACATCGAATTCTTTGGGAGTGAGATGGACGTCTTCACCGCGAACGCTGAGCAGCCTGCCTTCAAAATCCAGCGCGAGATCTTTCGTGACAAAAGGGGTAAGCACATCCCCTGGGGAATAGCGTCTTAACGCCGCACGAATTCGTGCCAGCAGTTCCTCGATGCCGAAGGGCTTGACGACATAGTCGTCCGCGCCAGCATCGAGTGCCGCCACTTTATCTTTCTCGGCACCTTGTACCGTGAGCATGATAATCGGCATATCAGAAACCAGACGAATTTCCCGCGCGGTCGCAATTCCATCCATGCCCGGCATATTCACATCAAGAAGAACAAGATCGGGCCGCACCTTGCGCAGCATGTTCACTGCCTCTTCCCCAGTTTTGGCTTCAAGAATCAGATATCCGTTGCTTGAAAGCGTCGATCGCAAAACGCGTCGGATCTGCGGTTCATCATCCACCACCAGAATTGAAATGTCGCTCAATGAACTGACTCCGTTTCCTTCGCAATTGGCAAGGTAAAGGAGAACACAGATCCTTGACCCAATTGACTGGTTACCCCAATGGTTCCGTTGTGCGCGCTCACTAGCGCGCGCGCGATGGGAAGTCCCATGCCCGTGCCGCGAACCAGATAACGCTGGTCTTTTCCCCTGTAGAACTTGTCAAAGATCATCTGCTGCTCGAAATCATCAATACCAGGGCCGCGATCCGCAACACTGATCGAAACCATATCTCCTGCCGGTTCAGCCGAAATGGTAATGGGCTGTTCTTTCGGCGAGTAAAGATTGGCATTGTCGATGAGTTTCCCGAGAACATCTGTTGCACGTTCAAAGTCCGCTCGCACTCTGCGAATTCTATCGTTCACTTTGACATTCACGTGCCGGCCGACCAGCGTGCTTTTGGCCTGTCCCAGGGCGGCGTCCACCATTTCTCTGACGTCAACTGGCTCAAAGTGCAGCTCGATTTCTCCAGCTTCGAGCCGCGCCATTTCCGCAGCTTGCTCGACCAGATGATTCAAACGGTCGCATTCTTCGTTGATAATGGTCAGCAATTCGTGCTCTTGGGAAGAATCGCGGGAAGAGCTCAGCATGCTGGTTACCGCCGCTTTCATCGAAGTAAGCGGCGTTCGAAAGTCGTGGGTAATCGAATCCAACAACGCTGATTTCAGGCGTTCTCCCTGGCGCTCGGCCTCGGTTTGGCCCAATTGTTCGACGGCGCGTGCGCGCTCAATGGCGATCGCCACAAGGGTACCGATAGCCTCAAGAGTCTGGCGCGAAAGACGCGATCCAGAAATGCCCAAGCTTGCAATGGGCCTCGCGCCAAGTCGAACCGGAATGAAATAAAGGCTTTGCTGCGGCTCCAGCAGAGCCTCGTCCCGCAGAAAAGCCGTTTTCATTCTTTCCTCATCCAGATGAGATGCGCCAAATCCGGAACGGTAGAACTTATCTTTTTGCGGAAGAAACAGTTCGGTGGCGCCGGCTTCAAAGCTCTCGACGATGTAGTCCGGAATAGCGTTCATCAATTGAATGACGTTGCCTTCACCTAGTAGCTTCTGGCTGAATTCATAGAGCCTTTCGATTTCCCGCCGCCGGCTATGCGCTTCATCCGCCTCCCTTCGGATGCGCGCCGAGAGTTGACTGCCCACAATGGAGGTGACGAGAAACGCGGCAAGCGCCACCCAATTCTGCGGATCGGAAATTGTGAAGGTCCCGGTAGGAGGTAGAAAATAGTAGTTCAAGGTCAGCATGCCCGCTATGGACATGAAGACGGAGACCACCATTCCCCACACCGCTGAAACTGCTAGAATTGCCAGAAGGAATGTAAGCGCGACGGTGGTCTGGTTGACGGGCAGGATGTGGCGATAAAACGCAGTGATGGCGGCAATGATGGCGAGCGACAAAGTGGAACCCGTGACTCGGCCGGCTAGAAATCGCTGCATCCCTCTATTCTAACGTACGCAGGAAGTTTGCCGAGGAGAAGAAACACTCTTGCCGCAAAAGCTGCCCAAGAAGCCGGAAGACTGGCTGGAAGTCGCGTGCCCCCCGCAAAAGTCTCGGGGCATTTTCAAACTGTTTCTCGGCTACGCCCCTGGCGTTGGCAAAACGTTCAACATGTTGAGCGAGGCCATTCGGCGGCACGCGCGTGGCGAAGATGTGGTAATCGGCGTTGTGGAAACGCATGGACGCAAGGGAATCGCAGAACTCGTCACTCAACTCGAAGCGGTGCCGCGCAAACAACTGGAATATAGAGGAACCATCTTCGAGGAAATGGACACAGACGCCATTCTGGCGCGCCATCCTCAGGTGGTCCTCGTGGACGAACTGGCTCATACCAATATTCCAGGGGCCAAGCACCGCAAGCGCTATGAAGATGTTCAGGAACTGCTCGCGGCAAAAATCGATGTAGTTTCCACGCTGAATATCCAGCACATCGAAAGTATCGCGCCCACGGTTCGCGCGATCACCGGCATCTCCGTTCGCGAAACGGTCCCGGATTGGGTGCCCTTGACGAGTTCTGAAACGGTGATGGTGGACCTTACTCCGGAAGCTCTGCAGGCCCGCATGAAGCGGGGCGATGTTTACAGCTCTGAAAAAGTTGAAAGATCTCTGCAGAACTTCTTCCGCCGTGGAAATCTCATCGCTCTCCGTGAACTTGCTCTTCGGCAGGTGGCCGAACAAGTCGATCGCAGCCTGGAATCCTACATGGAGGACAAGGACATCCAGAAAAACTGGGCTGTCCGAGAACGCCTGGCCGTTTGTATTTCCTCCAATCCCACCGGACAATATCTAATCGCGCGCGCGACGCGCATGGCTCGCCGGATGGACGCAGAACTTTACGTTCTTCATGTCGATCGGGAATTTGGCGGGAAAGAACTAAACCAGAATGCGCTGGCGGCTAATCTGCGCTTTGCCGAAAATCTCGGGGCACAAGTTGTAAGGCTCAAAGGCACGAGCGTTGCTGACGCTGTTTCGGAATTTGTCCGCAGCAAGCATATTACGCAGGTGATGTTTGGTCGCGCGCCGGTCCGCGATTGGCGTAAATACCTGTATCTTTCAGCCGTCCACCGCTTCTTGCGCGAATCTCCGGCCGTCGACGTCCACATCGTCACGCAAGAAGCAGAAGACTAGTGCCGAGCACTCGCAGCGGTCTGCACGCTGCCGCTCATTTCAACGGCAACCTCAACGACCGAATCCACCTTCAAGAAAAAATTGCTCGGATTTTTCATGCCCCATTTTACGTACGGTACCTTAAATTTCCCGCTTGCCTTCCAGTGATCCGCGCTTAGTTCAACCTCCAACGGAATGGCCAACTCTTGCGTGGTGCCGTGACTATCAAATGTGCCATGAAGTTGAATCGTCGAAGCGCCAGCGGGCAGGACTTTTCCTTCTACGCGATCCGGGTGAAACACGATCTCACCAAACTTTGCGCTTTCCAATACGTCTTTGTGCATCTTTTTGTCACGAGAATCGTTTCCACTCTCTCCGCTCTTGGCATCCACAACGATTTCTCCGCCCGCTTGTCCGACAGTCGCATCAAAATTGACTTTGCCTCGAGTTACGCGGAATGTTCCGTGCACGGTGTGCAAGCTGCCGCCCAGTTCCCAGCGAACTTTGCTGCTGGTCGGATCGATAAGGAGATCGATTTTCTGCGTATTCTTTGTTTCTTGCGCCTGTGGTCGGGGAGGAGTGGCACTTGCCGCGAGTAGCACCGCAGATGCCAAGAGAAACATGGCGCATGCAATGTTTCGCGAGGCGGTATTTATTTTCATCATCGCGGCCTCCCTAAACGGCCAGCAGCCGTAGCCCCAGCAGCGCTCCGCCCGTCGCCAGGTGTAGCGGCGAAGCCTCGCCCACGTGAACTGCCAAAAGCCGTTCAAGAATTCTCGCATCCGCGGCCATTGCTCGAATCGTCTGCCGGCGAAGGCGCGGCCTTTTATCGAGCAGCAACATGAGTCTCCCCATGGCCGTTGGACGCCGCGCAAGGCGACGGTGTCCGGCCTGATAGCGCGGCAAGTCCTGTTTTTCCAAAGCTTCCGCCAGAATCTTTGCTTGCACAAAACTCAATCGCAGACCTTCTCCGGTGATGGCGTCTACACTCCCCGAAGCGTCACCGATCAGAGCAACGTTGCCCCGAATAACGTTTTTCAGGCTGTGCATGGCCGTCACAGCGCCGCGTTCCTTGCTGACAGGTTTTGTTCCCTGTAGCCGTTCGGCAAGTTCTGGAAATTCCCGCCAAGCGGTTTCCAGGCGCATTTGCGGATTGCGAGTAAGCAAAACCACGCAAGTTTCTTCCTCTCCAACGGGAGAAACATACGCTTGTAGCTGGCGGCCCCAGTAAATCTCGACACAGTCGCTCCAAGGTCTGCAGCGATAGTGCCGGCGAAACGCAAACCGGCTCTGCAAGCTGCCATGCGCATCAAGGCCGCTCCATCGCCGAACCAAAGAACGTCCGCCGTCTGCTCCGATAATCCAGCGAGCCGGCAGCAGTCCTCCTTCCGCCATTACTCCCTCCGAGGACAATCCTGAAATCGGCGTTTCCCACAGCAGCTTCACGCCACAACTCTCCGCTTCCTCAATCATCCGCTGATGCAAAACGGTTCTGCGAACCCCGATTCCCAATCCACGCTGAAAGTAGGCCGTGGCGTTGGCTTCTCCGGATATGCAGCGGATGCCTCGGAAGGTCTTCCCTTCGGAAGCCGGAATCCGGATTCCCAGGTCTGTGAGAGCGCTGATCGCGTCGGGCATCAATCCTTCGCCGCACGCCTTATCGATCGGAGGCCGGCCTCCGTCAGCAACCGTAACGTCGAAGCCCTTCTTGCGGGCTGCTATGGCGGCTGCCAAACCTGCAGGACCACCGCCAATCACAAATACCTCGGTCTTTCGCGCCATCGGGCGAGCCTCCAGCAGCTAGATACGCGGCTTACTTCAGATTAGATGTATGTGGGGGTCCGGGGCTGTCATTACTTTGTCAAATCTGGGCGAGTCCAGTGACACGGCCCCGTCTGGCGCTGCCGGATGCCTTGCCAGCCCTAACGGGAACTAACTCATATAACTTATTTTTATTCGATTGAATACAACTATTAATTTGACTGATTGACTTTTATTCAGCCATGCTGTTATTGTTCATGGCGAAATGTCTCGCATCGCCATCGCGACTTTATTGAATCGCAGCTCCGTCTCTGCAGGCGACGAAGTGCGCTCCATTATTGTGCGAATTAGCCCCGTCCTCGTTATTACGCGAGGAAAAACAGAGGGATGATGGCGGCCTAGCCAAGCAAGACCAAGGAAATTCGGGGCCATCATCCAAACCAAGGATGATGGCCCAAAGTTTTTTAAGAGTGCACCCATTTGCCTGGATCGCATGAAGTTCAGCTGCAACGGAGGATTCCAGAAGTGACTGACTCATCCCTCAAGCCGCGAAGCCACACGCTTACCGACGGCCCGCACCGCGCTGCCGCTCGCGCCATGCTTCGCGCCGCAGGCCTGGGCGACGAGGATTTCAAGAAGCCGCTTATCGGTGTTGCCAATACCTGGATCGAGATTGGCCCCTGCAACTATCACCTTCGTGAGCTAGCAGTTCATGTGAAGGACGGCATTCGCGCCGCCGGCGGTACTCCTCTTGAATTCAACACCGTCTCCATCTCCGACGGCATCACGATGGGCACAGAAGGCATGCGCGCTTCCCTCATCAGCCGCGAAGTGATCGCCGATTCCATCGAACTCGTTACTCGTGGGAATCTGTTTGACGCCCTCGTCGTTCTCGTCGGCTGCGACAAGACGATTCCTGGCGGCGTTATGGCGCTGGCCCGCCTCAATATTCCAGGTCTTATTCTTTACGGTGGCTCCATCGCTCCTGGCCACTTTGAAGGACACCCGGTAACCATTCAGGATGTTTTCGAGGCAGTGGGAGCTCACGCGCGCGGCACCATGAACGACGCGCAGCTCAAATCGCTCGAAGTGGCGGCATGCCCCGGGGCGGGCGCTTGTGGTGGCCAATTCACAGCCAACACCATGGCCCTCGTTTGTGAATTTTTGGGCATTGCCCCGATGGGAATTTCCAGCGTGCCTGCCACCAATTCCGGCAAACCAAATGCTGGCCATCGCGCCGGGGAATTGGTGCTCGATCTCCTGCGTCGCGACGTGACGCCATCCAAAATCATCACCAAGACCGCCATTGAAAATGCCATTGCGGGCGTAGCTGCAACCGGTGGTTCAACAAACGCCGTCTTGCACCTTCTCGCTATCGCCAAAGAAGCAAACATTTCACTTTCCATTGACGACTTTGATCGCATCAGCTCGCGCACACCAATTCTTGTAGACCTGAAACCTGGAGGAAGATTTGTTGCAACCGATCTCTACGCAGCAGGTGGCACTCCTCTGGTCGCAAAGCGCATGCTTGAAGCTGGACTTCTCCAGGGCGACGCCATCACCGTCACCGGCCGCACCATTGCTGAAGAAGCAGCCGCCGCCAAAGAAGCGCCCTCTCAAGAAGTAGTTCGCAAGCTGGATGCGCCGCTTAAAGCCACCGGTGGTCTCGTCATCCTCAAAGGAAATCTCTCTCCAGAAGGCTGCGTCGTAAAAGTGGCCGGCCACAAAACCCTGAATTTCAGCGGACCCGCTCGCGTCTTTGACAGCGAAGAAGCGGCGTTCGCGGCGGTTGATAGCGGCAGCATAAAAGCGGGCGACGTGGTCGTGATTCGCTACGAAGGTCCTAAAGGCGGGCCCGGCATGCGTGAAATGCTGGCGGTAACCGCTGCGCTCGTTGGCGCAGGACTTGGCGATTCCGTCGCGCTGCTCACTGATGGCCGATTCTCCGGTGCGACGCACGGATTAATGGCCGGGCACGTCGCGCCCGAAGCCGCGCATGGTGGTCCCATTGCAGCCGTCGCCGATGGCGACACGATCGTATTTGACATTCCCAATCGCCAGCTGAATGTTGAGCTGACCGAAGATCAAATCCACAAACGGTTGAGCACCTGGAGCGCGCCTGCTCCGCGTTACGCGTCAGGCGTAATGGCCAAGTATGCTTTCCTGGTTTCGTCTTCTTCTCTCGGAGCGGTTACAGCCGTGCCTACAACATCCGCCAAATCTCTTCAACCCGGCACCAACGCGAGGACTCGATGAAGCTTACCGGCGCAGAAATACTTTGTGAATCGCTGACGCGGCTCGGCGTGAAACACATTTTTGGCTATCCCGGCGGCGCGATTCTTCCCGTTTACGACGCGCTCGGCAAATCGAAGCTGCACCATATCCTGGTGCGCCACGAACAAGGCGCGACGCACATGGCTGACGGTTACGCGCGCGCCAGCGGCGGAGTTGGCGTGGCCATGGCGACATCCGGCCCCGGCGCGACCAACATGGTGACCGGCATTGCCACCGCCATGCTGGATTCTTCACCCATTGTTTGCATCACGGGACAAGTTAGCAGCAAGGTGATCGGCTCCGACGCCTTCCAGGAAATCGATATTACGGGCATCACCATGCCGATCACCAAGCACAATGTCATCGTAACTCGCGCCGAAGATATCGCGCGGACTGTCCGTGAAGCGTTTATCATCGCGCAGTCCGGACGACCAGGTCCGGTTCTCGTTGACATTACCAAGGACGCGCAACAAGCCACCGCGGAATTCAATTGGGAAGCCTCCGAGCCAAAGCTCCCGATCAAACGCGCCAAAGTTACCTACGATAAGGCCGAATTCGATCGCGCCATCGAACTGCTGAACAGCGCCAAGCGCCCGGTAATTTTGGCCGGCCATGGCATCATCGTCTCGGCGGCGTCAAAGGTATTCGCCGAATTCGTGCGCGCCGGAAACTATCCCGTCGCCATGACCCTCCTTGGCATCGGTTGCTTCCCTGCCAACGACCCGCTGAACCTCGGCATGATGGGCATGCACGGCGAGGCCTGGGTCAACAATGCTATTCAGGAAGCCGATCTGCTCATTGCAGTCGGCATGCGCTTTGATGACCGCGTCACCGGAACCCTGCAAACCTACGCGAGAAATGCGCGCAAGATTCATATCGAAATCGACCGCGCCGAAATTAACAAGAACGTCGCCGTGGACGCGGCTCTTGTCGGCGACGCCCGCGAGGTACTTGAAGCATTGCTTCCGCACGTCAAAACGGGCGGCCACGGAGATTGGATCAGCCACATCAATGAACTGAAGGGCGGTTCGGCGGTGCGCGACATCCAAAGTCTTCCTGACAATGGTCATCTGTATGCCGCACATGTCATCAATGACATCTGGAAAGAAACGAAAGGCGAAGCCATCGTTGTCACCGACGTGGGCCAGCACCAAATGTGGGAGGCGCAGTACTACCATCACAATCGTCCCCGTTCGCTGGTCACTTCCGGCGGGCTCGGCACTATGGGCTTCGCACTGCCTGCGGCAATCGGCGCAAAATTTTCCCAGCCCGATGCCGAAGTTTGGGTGGTCGTCGGTGATGGGGGATTCCAGATGACCATGTGCGAACTGGCCACGATCGTCCAGGAAAAGATCAACATCAAGATCGCTATCATCAACAACGGCTTCCTGGGGATGGTTCGCCAGTGGCAGGAATTTTTCTACGACAAGCGCTATGTTGCCACGCCGCTCGTAGCGCCGGATTTTGCCGCGCTTGCCAACGCCTTCGGGATCCGCGGGGAGCGCATCACGATGCGTTCCGATGTAATTCCAACTATTCGTTCTGCGCGCGAGTCGAAAGAAACCGTTCTTCTCGACTTCCGCGTCGAACAGGAAGACTCGGTTTATCCAATGGTTGCTGCAGGCGCTTCGCTCAGCGACATGATTCGCCGTCCGGATAGTCCGCTCGTTGAAACGGCCACCGAACCATAGAAAAAGAGGACATCATGCAAACTATCGTCGCCTATGTGGAAAACAAACCCGGCGTGCTGAATCGCGTCTCGTCTCTCGCGCGGCGGCTGGCCATCAACATCGACTCCCTGACCGTCGGGCCCACGGAAAACGAAGAGATCGCCCGCATGACTGTGGTCGCGCACACCGATGAAAAAGGCGCTCATCGCCTCGAAGCCAGCCTCGAAAAGCTCGTAGATGTCCTGCTCGCCGAGAATATTTCCGAGCGCTCCATACTCGAACGCGACCTGGCGCTCATCAAAGTGATGGCCGATCAGAAGAATCGGCCGCATTTGATGGAGCTCGTCAATGTTTTTCGCGCACGTGTTGTTGACGTCGCGCCGGAATCGCTGATTCTGGAAGTTTCCGGTACCGTCGACAAAATCGATGGTCTTCTCGAAGTATTACGTCCGTTCGGGGTACTGGAAATGGCTCGCACGGGACGCATTGCGATGACGCGTGGAGGCGACTTGCTTCGCCCTCCTTCGGCGCCTGCCGTCGAAACCACTTTGCAGCCAGTAGGCACGGACAAGAAGTAACTCCAACAATCCGACGTACCGCGCGGGCGTCTTCAAAACAATCTTGCGCACAAGCATCATTCACACGGTCGCTAGACGACCAACGAGAGGATAAGAATGGCAAATCTCTATTACGACGATTCCGCGGACCTCGCGCTCATCCAGAGCAAAAAGGTGGCGATTATTGGGTACGGCTCACAAGGCCACGCCCATGCCCTCAACCTGCGGGACAGCGGTGTAAACGTTCGCGTGGGATTGCAAGAAGGCAGCGCCTCGCGCGCCAAAGCCGAAAAAGACGGCCTCACCGTTAACACTCCTGCCGAAGCGGCCGCTTGGGCCGACGTCGTCATGATCCTGACGCCAGACACCAAGCAGCCCAAAATTTACCGCGACTCGGTCGAACCGAATCTGAAGCCTGGCAAGACGCTGATGTTTGCGCACGGGTTCAACATCCGCTTTGGCACAATCAAGCCACCGGCATTCGTCGATGTTTCCATGATCGCGCCCAAAGCGCCCGGACATCGCGTACGCGAAGTTTTCACCGAAGGCGGCGGCACACCCGCACTCATCGCCATCGAACAGGATGCCAGCGGTAACGCCAAGGCCCTGGCGCTGTCCTACGCCAAGGGCCTCGGCACCACGCGAGCCGGAGTTCTGGAAACTACCTTTACCGAAGAAACCGAAACGGATCTGTTCGGAGAGCAAGCTGTTCTTTGCGGTGGCGTCAGCGCGCTCGTGCAGGCAGGCTTTGAAACTCTCGTCAACGCCGGCTATCAGCCGGAAGTCGCCTACTTCGAATGCCTCCATGAACTCAAACTCATTGTCGACCTGATGTATCGCGGCGGCCTCAGCTACATGCGTTATTCCATCAGCGATACCGCCGAACACGGGGACTACACCGCCGGACCGCGCATCATCACTCAGCAAACCCGCGATGAAATGAAAAAGCTCCTGGCTGAAATCGTTGATGGCAGCTTCGCCAAGAAGTGGGTGGAAGAGAACGAAAAGGGCTGCCCCAACTTCCTGGCCAAACGCCAGCAGGAACAGACCAGCCAACTCGAGCAACTGGGCCCCAAACTCCGCGCCATGATGCCCTTCCTGCAACCCATTACGGCTCCGGGCATGGCCGTAAAAACAGCTTCGTCAAAAAAGTAAATTTAGGCAAAATGAGACAGGGCGCGGCCACCATGCCGCGCCCTGTTTTGCGAGCGGTTGTAGTTGACATGTTTCTAAATTTAAGCAATTCTCACCCGCCATGAGTAAGAACGCCCAATCGCACAAGCCCGTCGTATTGCATTTGGCAAAACGCATCGACGAACTAAGCGCCAAACGCCAGGAAATCATCCGCCCCATACTGGAACACCCCCGTGAGTACGTTCTGCTCAGTGTTCGCGATTTAGCCAAGCGCCTTCACACCGATCCCGCCACCATCATTCGCATCGTCCGTGGCCTGGGTTTTGAGACTTATCGAGACTTTCAACGCCATTTGCACGAATTGTCCCTCGCTTTTGCAACCTCCCTGGACACGCTTCAAATGCCAAGTCCGGATGACAGCATGCCCGGCTACGTTCGTGATTCGATAAGCCAGGACGTAAAAAATCTTCAGGGCCTGATGAACAGTATTGATGCTCCCCGGCTCGCATCACTGGCCAAGCGCATATACGACGCGAGGCGGATTGTTGTGCTGGCGGGAGATTTGGCAGTCAATCTCGGCCAGTATCTTGAATACCATCTAATTCTCTTGGGCTTGCCGGCATTTGCCGGCACCTCCCCGGGCCGCATCTTGCATCTGGTTCGTGCCCTTGGTAAGCGTGATTTGGTTGTCGCCATCAGCTTTCGTCGCGGCCTCAGGCAGACCGTTGAAGGCGCGGAGATTGCGCACTCGCGTGGCGCCTACTGCGTGGCGGTTGCCGACACGTACTTGTCGCCACTCGCCGCATTTTGCGATGAAACATTCCTCGCCCCTGTTGAATCCACGACCTTTGCTACCTCTTACTGCGCTCCCATTGCTTTAATCAACGCTATACTGGCTGCATGCGCGCAATATCGCCGCGCCGACACTCTGGAAATCGTCAAAGAATTGGCCGAAGAGCAGCGTAAGGGCTTTCGCTGGCACAGTACATAAGGATGTTTTGATGGGTGAACTCTTTGCAGGCACTTCCGGCTGGGCTTACACGACCTGGAAGCCCGGTTTTTATCCAGCCAAACTCGCATCGGCTAAATTCTTGTCGCACTATTCCAGCCGACTGAACTCCGTTGAACTGAACTACACGTTCCGCAGTTTTCCTACGGAAAAACTTTTGAACAATTGGATTGCCGCGACACCCTCTGCTTTCAAATTCTCGGTCAAGGCTCACCAGTCCATCACCCACATTAAGCGCCTCCGCGATGCCGCAACAAAAGCTTCGGACTTCATCGCCAGCCTGGGGCCACTGGAAAGAGCCGGAAGGCTCGGCCCGATCCTCTTCCAGTTGCCGCCAAATCTAAAATGCGATCTGGCCTTGCTGAAGGATTTTCTCGCCGGACTTCCTGGCAAACAACGCCATGCTTTTGAATTTCGCCATGCTTCCTGGTTCCAGGACGAGGTGTTCTCGGCGCTGCAAACTGCAAACATCGCTCTTTGCCAGGCAGAAAGTGAAGATCTGAAAACTCCTGAAGTGCGCACCGCTGACTTCATTTACCTGCGGTTGCGTAAGGATGACTATTCTCCAAAAACCCGCAAGGTGCTGGCTGCGAAATTGCAGAAGATGGTCAAGAACGGTGACGCCTTCCTCTATTTCAAACACGAAGACGAACCCGATGGCCCGCTCAATGCCGAGGAATTGCTGAAGGCGCTTACAGTGAAGTGAAGAAAACCGGCATCAAACCGCCGGCCGAAAAAACTATTCTATGGAGTCCAGAGGAATCCAGTCTTCTTGCGGGATCGCGCCCGCGTCCAAACTGCCACGAACCACCACGATGCGAGCGGCGACCGAGTTTTCGCCGGATTCGTCCAACTCTTCGAGAAAAAAGAAATTGAGATTGGTATCCATGCGTCCTAACTCAGAGCCGTCTTTCCCAACTCCGCCAGGCGCCGTTCATAGGTCATCTCGACCAAGCCGTGCTTTCCGAAATAGCGAATGACAATCTTGTGACCGGGTGCGATCTTGGCGCGCGCAATGATCAGCGAGTCCGTCAGCTCCACCCATTGTCCATTGACCAGATAGCTGCCTTCCCAGCCTCGCAATTCGAATCGTCCATCCTTCTTTAGAATCAAAGGAGCGGCCGTGCAAGGAATGACTTTCCCGCGAACCTTGGCCTCCGAACACTGATATCGACCGGAAAGATTTACGGTTTGGGCGTGGAGGGCGGCGTTCAGAACGAGACAAAGAAAAGCAAGAATCAATCCCCGGCAAAGACACGCAGCGACGCGAAACAAGCTCATCTCAGAACCCCGGTTACGGGTCGCATGGCTGCGGGCCGCGATACCCGTACCTTAGGACAGGTGCAAGCCAAGCGCCATCCATGCAAAAGGGAACCTGTTTATTATCAATTACTTGTAATGACGAGCCACGTGTACCAGGTTCGCAACGGGTAACTCTGTTCCCGGCTGGTTCCACCAAGGGAAGTCTTTTGCACCTCCGGCAGCCGCTCGGCACGGTCGGCAGAGCGGGGCCTGCGCTTCTATTCCAGAGGCATTTCCGTGATGGCTTCCCCGTCTTTCCGAGGATCGGACGCCCCGTAATTCACGCCAGTGGCAAAATCCCGTTCAACCGCTTGTCCGCCGCCGACGGTCCCCGAAAACGCTCCCAGCAACTTGATGCTGTGCCCTTTGGCGGCCAGTTCATCTCGCACTTTGGAAGAAAAACGGTTCTCCATCATCACATCGCAGCCCGCAAAGGTGTGCTTCACAAAGCGCGGTGCCTCTAGGGCAGCCTGAATGTTCATCTTGAAATCTGCCAGGTCGGCCACAAATTGCGCGTGCGCTTGCGCTTGATTCCAGCCGCCCATGATTCCAAAAGCAATTCGCGTGTCGCCTTTCTGTGCAAATGCGGGAATGATTGTGTGACGCGGCCTCTTGTGGCCAGCCAGCGCGTTCGGAGACGCCGGCTCGAGACTGAACAATCCCCCGCGGTTGTGCATCACGAAACCGGTTCCAGGCGACACAATGCCTGACCCAAATCCCGCATAGTTGCTTTGAATCAGTGAAACCATGTTTCCTTCGCGGTCCACTACCGTCAGGTACGTCGTGTCGCTGCCTCCTGCAATCTCGCCGGCGCTTACATTGCAATTCGCGTGATCCGCGTCGATCAATTTCGCGCGCTGCGCGGCCCAGGCTTTCGACAGCAGTGTCGTCATCGGTAATTTCTGTCCCCGCGGATCACCAATGTATTTCGCCAAATCCGCATAAGCCAATTTTTTGGCCTCAATCATCGTCTGCAGTGTCCTGGCTGTCCCAAAGCCGGTTGTCCCCAATGGAAAATTCTCCATGATGTTCAACATTTCCAGTGCCGCCAGCCCTTGCCCGTTCGGCGGCATTTCATAAACGGTCCAATCGCGGTAGGTCGTCTGAATCGGCTCGACCCATTCACTTGAATATTCGGCCAGGTCTTCGGCCGTCATGGTTCCGCCGTGGCGCTTCATGGTGTCTACGATTTTGCCGGCAATCTCACCTTTGTAGTACGCATCTCTTCCCCCGGCGGCCACTTGCTGCAAGGCCCAAGCCAGGTCCGCATTGCGAAAAACTTCGCCCACTTTCGGTGCATGATTGCCCGGAAGATAGGTCTTTGTGGCCGCTTCATCGGCGTGCAGCAGGTCCACGGATCCGCCCCAAACCGCTGCCGTCAATTCTGGTACTGGAAATCCATCCTGCGCCGTTCGAATCGCCGCCGCCAAATCATCAGACAATTTCTTCCGTCCAAATTTGTCCGCCAGTTTTTGCCATCCGTCCACCGCGCCGGGAACAGTAATCGTGTCCACGCCGGATTGCGGCATGTCCCGCAAACCCTTTTTCTTCAAATATTCAATCGTCAAACCCTTCGGCGCCCATCCGCTGGCATTGAGCCCGTAGAGCTTGTTGGCCTTCGCGTCGTACACAATGGCGAACAGGTCTCCCCCCATGCCATTCATCATGGGAGCGACAACGCCCATCATCGCGTTCGTGGCAATGGCCGCGTCCACGGCGTTTCCGCCATGCTCGAGAATGCGCACTCCGGCTTGGGCCGCCAGGGGGGATTCCGCCGCAACAATTCCGTTTTTGGAAATTACCATCGACCGTGCCTGGTTTCGATCCTGCGCCTTGGAAATTCCTCCCGCGCAGAGGGTCACCATCGCAACCGCCATTCCCACTCTAAAGAATCGCATTTCCGTTTTCACCTTGTTCCCGTCAAGAGTTCTTGCACTATTCCTTGGAAAGTTCCACGCGTCTGTTCCTTGCGCGTCCTTCCATCGTCTCGTTCGTCTCCACGGGCGAAGACGCCCCGTAGCCCGAAGTGATCAAATGCTCTGGAGCAACCTTATAGCGTGAAATCAGCGCCTCTTTTACCGCCGCTGATCTTTTCCTGGAAAGCTCCAAGTTGAACGCGTCGCCGCCTACATTATCGGTATGTCCAGCGACATTCAACTTCCAATCCGGATGGAGTTTCATCACTTCGGCAATCTCATCCAGCGTGGGTTTCGACTCCGGCTTGATCTGCGCACTCGCAAAATCAAAATAGATTCCATAGATCTGCACCTTTTGCTGTTCTTGCAATTTCTGCTCAAGCTGTCTGGCACCGGCAGACTCGCCTCCGCCACCGGCGTTATTTCCGGGCGCGGCCTGCGCTGTCGCTGGCAAGATAATCTTGATCACTTGCAGTCGTTCGTTATCTCCCAATTTCCACGTCAGCGACAGCGGATTTTGCGCGTCATCCAAAAAGTAAAACTCGGCATCCTCATCCTCGCTCTTGCAATTCGCGCGAATCGCAGGCAATTGCACGCGCTGATCATTCATCAATACGGGAAAGGCATACGTCTTTTGATCCGTGCGCTTCAACGTGCAATTCGTTTTCGACATGTTCTGCAAATCGGCCATCGGATCTTTTTCGCCTGTCTTGTTCTTCCGTCCTGCGGAGCCGGGATCCGCCATACCGCTTAATCCGCCGAGCAACCCTCCGAGCCCTCCCAACAATCCACCTTTCTGATAGGTGAACGGCGTTTCTCCCCGGGACTTCAAATCACTCAATGCCGCAGCGGAAATCCCCAGCGCCGTTGTTCCCACAATGGTTTCCGGGAGCGCGTCTGAAAAATTCTGCGCGTACTCATGGGCGTTTGCCAAATCCGCGCGCAAAATCCTTCGCGGTCCGGTAATGTGTCGCATTCTCGGCGGTCCCGATTGCTTTTGCGAATCGAATGGATTCTGTGCATCGGGAACCTCTGCGCGGTATTCCATGCTCACCGCGTCGTCGGTGACGTTCTTGATTTCTTTGTACGATTCATAATCTCCAAACGATTCCTGGATCGCGGTCACAACCGTCAAACCCTTGCGCAGGGGAACGAGCAACCCCAGGGATTTTCCGTCACCCACGGCTTCCAAACCTGCTGAAGAAGCGGCCGGTGCCTCACCTGCCGCCGTCGACCCCGGCTGCAGCGCACCGGGCGCAGCAGGAGACCAGTCCGGGAACGTGGGCATGCCTTCGAGCGGTTTTTCTTCAACGTGCTTGCCGCCCAAAGCTTCTGCCATTTTATTCAAGTCATTGGACTTAGCGGCTTGCCGGATCTCATCGACTTTCTTTTTCGCCCGGTACGCCAGATACGCAGCGCCACCAATCCCGGCAGCCACTAGCAGCCCAACCACGATCAGGACGATCACCATGACTTTTCCGCATCCGCCGCTTCCTCCCGTAGATGGCGCGCTGCCGGCAGACGTGCCGCCGCCCGTTGCCGTCACTGGCGATTGCGGAGGGGGTGCACTCGAGCCAACGGCAGCCGGCGCAGGTGCGGGTTCAGCCGCCGGCGGGCCCAACAAATTGCCGCATTTTTGACAAAACTTCGTCCCCTCGTCGGCCGGTGTTCCACACTTCGTGCAAAAGCGTGCCATGTGCCCTCCGCTGTCATTTTGTCGAGGACTATACAACCGTCGGGGCACCGCTGAACAGTTTTGATTTTCTTTATTGTCCAATCCAAGATTTGGCGGGTCACAAATTTGAGATTCCCGCCCCTTTGTGCTCGATGACGCCATCTAATGATTGCGGTCGCCTGCATTCGGAGCGGCAATCTTCGCTACCCGGTCGCAAAGGAATCTTTGTATATTCGCCTCCTACGCGCCTAAAATTAGGAGGGTATTCAATCCGTCAGGAGAATTCCGACTTTGGCCGAAAAACCTACAGCCGTTCCGCGGCCCTCGCAAGGCGTCAGCGATTCTGAACGAAAGAACGCGGAAATAGACGCCTTGCTCTCGGGCCGCCATTCCGATCCGTTTGCGGTTCTCGGACCCCACCCATCGGCCGGCGGCACTTGGACTGTGCGCTTCATCCTGCCATGGGCGGCCGAAGCCCGGATCGCTATTAAAGGAGTGGCTAAAGTTGCCGACGGCGTAAAGCTTCGCCCCGAAGGTTTTTTCGAAGCGAGCTGGCCTTCCAATCAAACGACCGCTCCTGCGCCTGCCAGCTACAAGATTTCTGGCCTGACCCATTACGGCGATCCGTTTGAAATTTACGACGCCTACGCTTTCCCTTTTCTTCTCAGCGAATTTGATCTTTACCTGATGGGAGAGGGCCGCCACTACGACACCTATGACAAGCTCGGCGCGCACATCGTAACGCTGGAAGGCGTGACGGGCGTCCACTTTGCGGTTTGGGCGCCTAGCGCCCGCCGCGTCAGTGTCGTCGGCGATTTCAACCATTGGGATGGCCGCGTCCACCCCATGCGCGCACGCGGGTCTTCTGGCATTTGGGAAATTTTCATCCCGGAACTCAACGAAGGGGCCGTCTACAAATATGAAATCATCGGCCCTGAAGGCAATCTGCTGCCTCTTAAAGCCGATCCGTATGCCTTCCGTTCAGAGCTTCGCCCCAACACCGGATCGGTCGTTGCCGATCTGACGCATCATCAATGGACGGATGCGGAGTGGATTGTGCGGCGCGAAGGGAAAAACTGGTTGGAATCTCCGATATCAGTTTACGAAGTTCATCTGGGATCTTGGCGTCGCGTCAGCGAAGATCACGATCGCTGGCTTACCTATCGTGAACTCGGCGACCAGCTTATCCCGTACGTCAAAAATCTCGGCTACTCCCATATCGAGCTGCTGCCCATCATGGAGCATCCTTTTGACGGCTCGTGGGGCTATCAGACCATCGGCTATTTCGCCGCCACCACCCGCTATGGTTCTCCCGCTGATTTCATGCAGTTCATCGATCGCTGCCACGGGGCCGGGCTCGGGGTCCTGCTCGATTGGACTCCGGCTCACTTTCCCCGCGACACCTTTGGCCTGGCGCAGTTTGACGGCACTCATCTTTATGAGCATTCCGATCCGCGCCAGGGTTCGCATCCGGATTGGGGCACGCTGGTCTACAACTATGGCCGCAATGAAGTGCAGAATTATTTGATTTCCAATGCGCTTTTCTGGCTGGACAAATATCACATCGACGGACTGCGCGTAGACGCCGTAGCATCCATGCTGTATCTCGACTATTCCCGCAAGCAGGGCGAGTGGATTCCCAACGAATTTGGCGGACGCGAAAATCTTCACGCTATCTCATTTCTAAAACGCATGAACGAAGTCGCTCACGGAAAATTTCCTGGCGCCCTCACGGTCGCCGAGGAATCAACTTCCTGGCCCAACGTTTCGCGCCCGACGTATGTCGGAGGTTTGGGCTTCAGCCTTAAGTGGAACATGGGCTGGATGAATGACACGCTGAAATATTTCTCGGCCAATCCGGTTTATCGCAAGTACGAACACAACAAACTTACCTTTTCTCTGCTCTATGCGTTCACCGAGAATTTCATGCTGCCGTTCTCCCACGATGAGGTCGTTCACGGCAAGGGTTCCCTTCTGAATAAAATGCCAGGCGATTCCTGGCAGCAATTTGCAAATCTCCGCCTGCTCTACGGATATCAATACGCGCATCCCGGCAAGAAACTATTGTTCATGGGTCAGGAATTTGCGCAACGTGATGAGTGGACCGAAAAACACAGCCTCGACTGGCACCTGCTTGGCTACGATTCCCATCGCGGCATTGAGCAGCTCGTCGGCGATCTCAACAAACTCTACGCGGCAGAACCGGCTCTCCATCAAGTGGATTTTGACTGGCAAGGTTTTGAATGGATTGACGCGAATGACGCGGATAGCAGCGTTCTTTCCTTCATTCGTCGGGGAAAATCGCCTGACGATATTATCGTGGTCGTGCTAAACGCCACACCCGTCGTGCGCGAGGGCTACCGCATCGGTGCCCCGCGCCCCGGCTTTTACAAAGAAATTCTAAACACCGACGCGTCCCACTATGGCGGCTCGAACGTCGGCAACCAGGGCGGTCAAGCCGCTTCCGATCAGCCGTACCAGGGAAAATCGCACTCCCTGTGCCTCACGATTCCTCCGCTCGCCGCTGTCTTCCTGAAATTCCAGGCCAAGTAGCACTGCAGCGCAGGGGCCCCTGGACGCTGCGCCCGGCCGGAGCGAAGACCTCGTGGGCCGGGTTTTCGCCCCACTGCTCGTGAGAATTCCGACTATCGGTCCGCTACTACCTTGGTTGCAAGCCTCCCTAGCTCTGGATCCTGCAGCCGAACGAGCGAGCTGAATACTTGATTGCTTGCAATTAGGTTTCCCGTCAGGCCGGTATCCTTAAATATGGCAATTCCCGCCCCCGTAATGGTGTTTTGCTGAACCACGTTGTTATTACCTTCCAGCAAGATCCCGGCTTCGGGCCCTGTCGCAACTTCGTTTTTCTCGAGCCGATTACCATTGCCCTCGATGCGAATCCCATCAAACACGTTTAACGCAAAAACCTGGTTCTGACGGAGCGTGGCGTCATTTCCGTTGATGAAAATTCCAACTTGCGACACTCCGACGCTGTTTCCGGTGATTTGCACGCTATCGGACTGCTCGACCAAAATACCCGTACCCACATTTGCGCAGTTATCCACCGTCACGCATGGCGACCAGATATTGTTGGTAACTGTATTGCGCCGCACCTCGCCGCCGGCGCCGAATCCCACTTGGATTCCATTCTGCGCAGCGCCGCTCGTAGGCCCTATTCCGGTCACAACATTGTCATGCACCGCGATCGCTGTACCAACTTCATTGGCGGTGATGCCGTTCTTCTGATAGTCGTACAAAACCGAATCATGCACTTCGAGCTCAGAAGCTCCTCCGCCGCCGCTCTGCACAAAAATCGCGGTGCCGCTCTGGCAACCATTCAAGGCCGCTGCTAACTTGAAATTTCGTACCGTGACATTTTCCACCACTCCCGATGCATTCTGATATTCGATCCCAATCAACTGCGGCGCACACGCCGAGACATTGTTGTTCGCCCCATCCACGATCATCCCTTCGATAATTACATTCGTCGTATCCAGCACCAGAATCGCCGCAGCCATCGGCGCTCCGCTCACCAGGCTCGTGGTATTTGCCTGCATGTTGGTCGGCAACAAAACCACACCATTGGCGGAATCAATGTGCACCGGCTTGGTAATTTTCAATTGCTCCGGATAGGTTCCGCGACACAAATGGATGCGCTGTCCCGGCCCGGCCGCATTTAGCGCCGCTTGGATCGTCGTAAATTGCGCATCAGGACAATTGGCCGGTTGGTTGCCAACAATCAAAAAGCCGTTGGCCGCCGACGCCGGATGAGCGATCACAAACATGAGCACAGCGAACACCAGGGCCCGAACACAAATCTGCGTGTGTGTCTTCATAAGCCTCTCCTGATCAAACCACTGGATTGAACGTTCGAATTCCCCCGCTCGATTCGCGAAAGCCGGCATGGGAAGCCTCGAGGTACCCCGGGAGCTATGACATATATACGCCTAAATCAGTAACCAGCGTTGTAAATATTTCCACTCCCGTGCCGAACTGGTCTGGCGTCACGGCAAGGGCCCTTCCTTGTGCCTGGACCTGGTGCTCCGTGGGTGCCGGGCCGCTCGCTGCCGCCGGCTGCACTCCGACACGATCGGGAACAGCTGGCCTGGCCCTGCGCCAACAAGCGCCGGGATTCTCTGCCAACTCATAAGGCATGCGATTCCTTGTCCGTAAATCCGCACATATACGTCTACTTTAGTCCTAGTTCTTCCCGAACTTTTCCTCGCCGCAGGTTCCCGTGTCACTTTCCTGCAAAAACCTGCATCCAAACGCCAACGAGCAGTGTTTTCTTCGGGACTTGGGCGCGAACGCACGATTCACGCTGATTGCCGGGGGTAATTTGGCGAAGCCGGACATCAGGGAAAAACCAATTCAGCTTTGTCGCGATTCGATCTCAACTCACCACCCGGAAAGCTCTCCTCAGGAGGCGTCATGACATCCTTTTCTCTCAACGGAAAACCAGTTTCAGTCGATGAAGATCCCGCAACACCGTTGCTTTGGGTTATCCGCGATTCGCTCGGCCTTACAGGTACAAAATTCGGCTGCGGCATGGCGCTCTGCGGCGCCTGCACTGTGCATCTCGATGGCCAAGCCATCCGCTCCTGCGTCGCGCCTCTTTCCCGCGTTGCCGGCAAACACGTCACAACAATTGAAGGCCTCTCGCCTGACGCCTCACACCCCCTGCAACGCGCCTGGATGGAAATTGACGTTCCGCAATGCGGGTATTGCCAATCTGGCCAAATCATGAGCGCCGCCGTTCTGCTCCATGAAAATCCCAAGCCCACGGATAAGGATATTGATGAAGCCATGGGCGGCAACATCTGCCGCTGTGGCACCTATCCTCGCATTCGCCGGGCCATTCACCGGGCCGCTCAAATGGCATCGGAAAAGAGCAAATCATGAGCCGCACCGCCGCAAGCGATCTCACGGTGCAGCCCGTAGGAAAGGACGATTCCTTGCCAGCACACGCCGGGTCCCGGGCCGCTTCCGGCATGGGACGCCGCCATTTTCTGCAGGCAACCGCCTCGGCAAGCGCGAGTCTGTTTATCGCTGGCTTCATCCCTGAATTGTTGCGCGCTTCCGCGCACGCTGCTGCTGCGAACAGCAATTCTTTCGCACCGAACGCTTTCATTCGTATTGCTCCCGATGACACGGTCACCGTAATCTCGGGCCATTCGGAAATGGGTCAAGGCATCTACACCAGTCTGGCTATGGTTTTGAACGAAGAGCTGGAGGCCGACTGGTCCAAAATAAAAGTGGAATCCGCTCCGGTCGACCCGGCTTACAACCACACTGTTTATGGCGTCCAAATGACCGGCGGCAGCTCCTCCACTCCCTCGGAGTGGGAACGCCTGCGCAAAATGGGCGCGATGGGACGCATGATGCTGGTCCAAGCCGCCGCTCAAAGATGGAGCGTCGATCCCTCCTCCTGCCATGTCGCGAGCGGTGTGGTCGTTCACGCGGCGACGGGCAAGAAAGCAACCTACGGCTCGCTGGCAGCCGATGCCGCCCAGCTCAAACCGCCTCAAGACATAAAACTGAAAGTCCCCAAGGACTTCACGCTGATCGGCAAACCCAAGCATCGCCTCGACACCAAAGCCAAGACCGATGGCACTGCGCAATTCGGCCTCGACGTAAAACTCCCAGGCATGGTCTATGCCGTGGTTGCTCGTCCTCCGGTATTTGGCGGGAAAGTAAAATCGGTTGACGCCGCCGAAGCCCTGAAAATTCCTGGGGTACGTGTGGTAGAACAAATTCCGGAAGGGGTGGCGATCGTTGCCGACCGGTTCTGGGCCGCCAAGCAGGCTCGCGAACGGGTGAAGATCTCCTGGGACGACGGTCCAAACGCCACTCTTTCCACCTCCCAACTGATTTCCGATTTCTCGAAGCAATCCGCCGCTCCCGGCATCGTCGCAAAAAAAATGGGAGATCCGGCCAGCGCCATGTCCGGAGCAGCCAAGACCATCACCGCCGAATACGACGTCCCCTACCTCGCGCACGCCATGATGGAGCCGCTCAACTGCGTCGTCAGCCTGGGCCCGGACAGTTGCGAACTCTGGACGGGGACACAATTTCAAACGATCGACCGCATGCAAGCCGCAAAAACCGCGGGCCTGCCTCCTGAAAAAGTAAAGATCAACACCACTCTGCTCGGTGGTGGTTTCGGACGCCGCGCCAATCCGGCTTCCGACTTCATCATCGAAGCCGTCAATGTCGCCAAAGTTGCCAAAGCTCCGGTAAAAGTGGTCTGGACTCGCGAAGACGACCTCGCTGGCGGCTGGTATCGCCCGATGTGGCATGACCGCTTCGCCGCCGGCCTCGACGCCGAAGGCAATCCCGTGGCCTGGACTCACACCATCGTCGGCCAGTCCATCATGGCCGGAACCCTGTTTGAATCTTTCGGCATTAAGGACGGCGTGGACTCCGCCTCTGTTGAAGGTGCTGCGGACATTCTCTACGGCATCCCCAATCTTCAAGTTGATTTGCATTCGCCGAAAATCGCCGTCCCCGTACAGTGGTGGCGCTCGGTAGGACACTCCCATACTGGCTTTTCCGTTGAAGGTTTCTTTGATGAGATGGCCCACGCTGGGAAAAAAGACCCCTACCAGCTCCGCCGCACGCTTCTTGCAAAACAGCCACGCATGCTTGCGCTCCTCGAGCTGGTCGCGGAAAAAGGAAACTGGGGCAAACCTCTAGCAGCCGGCCATGGCCGCGGCATTGCCACGCACTTCTCGTTTGACACCTACGTCGCTCAAGTCATCGAAGCCTCCGTCGATGAAAACGGCAACGTCCGCGTGCACAAAGTCGTATGCGCAGTCGATTGCGGCCGGGTCATTAATCCCGACATCGTCAAAGCTCAAATGGAAGGCGGCATCATCTTCGGCCTGACCGCCGCGCTCAAAACCGAAATCACTATCGAAAATGGCCGCGTCCAGCAACACAATTTCTACGACTATCCAATGGTCCGCATTTTCGAATCTCCGGAAATCGAAGTTCACATCATGCCCAGCGAAGAAAACCCTACCGGTGTCGGCGAACCGAGCGTTCCACCGGTAGCTCCAGCCCTCACGAATGCAATCTTCGCGGCCACCGGCAAACGCATTCGGCGTCTCCCAATTCGTGCTAGCGAACTTGCCGCCACCAAGGAGGTGAAATCATGAAGTTCCTGCCGATAAAAAATATACGGCAATCCTGGGCGGCAGCGCTCCTGACGGTCGCAGCCTGCGTAGCGGCCGCCGTGACGTTTGCCGCGCCGAAAACTCCCAAACCCGACGCGGCAGTTTCCCGCCAGGCGTTCCTTCAAGTCTACAAAGTACTCACCTCGCCGCGCTGCCAAAACTGTCATCCCGCAGGCGACGCCCCCCTCCAAGGTGATGACAGTCACGTCCATATGCAAAATGTAAAGCGCGGCAAAGACGGCCACGGCGCGAGCGCAATGCGTTGCGACACTTGCCACCAAGCCGCCAATCTCTCAGGTGATCACATGCCGCCCGGAAATCCCAAGTGGGCGCTTCCTCCTCCGGACCATAAAATGGTTTTCGTCGGACGTTCCGCTCCCGATCTGTGCCGCCAAATCAAAGACCCCAAACAGAACGGCAACCGCACACTCGAACAACTTTACGACCACGTGGCACATGACGACCTTGTCGGGTGGGGTTGGGATCCCGGCACGGGCCGTTCCCTTCCGCCACTGTCGCGCCCCGACACTGCCGCTCAAATGAGAATCTGGATCGATGGCGGAGCCGCCTGCCCGCAATAGAATATTGTTCCCTCCATAAAATAAAAACGGCGCTGCAAAGTGGCAGCGCCGTTTTTGTTTCAAGCCGGCTAAATTCAGATTCGGTCTATCGCTTCCGCTTTACCCTACTCTTGGCCTTGGCCACAGCCTTTTTCGCCTTCTTTACAACTTTCCTGGCCTTGGCTCGGCCCTTGGCCACCCGCGCTTTCACTTTCTTGGTGGCGCGTTTCACCTTCTTCTTGGCTTTTTTCTCAGCAGGCCGAACAGCTGCCACCGCTTTATTCGCGGTCGCTACTATCTTCCCCAAAGCCGATCCAACACTTTCCCCCACATTCACCAATACATCATCGCCTGTCTGGGAATCAGCCATATGTTCTCCTCTTCAATCCGATTTTCAGAATCGACCCTCGATTGAGCAGGCATCATACTCTCGCCTCCACGCAATGGCCATAGGCAGGTTGGGGTAGGGGCGGGCCCGCCAGCCGATCGCTCCTATTGACATTCGATAGGAGAAAGGCTACCCTCCTATCAAGCTTCTATAGGAGAGCGCGAACCCGCAAGTCACTTTATGGCTTCCCAATCTTCCAATCTTCTGCAAGGCACACTCGACCTGCTGATCCTGAAAACGCTGGCCTTGGGTGAGCTCCATGGACTCGGCATCTCGCGCCGCATCGAACAAGTTACCCAAGGCACCTTCCAGGTAAAACCCGGCTCACTTTTCCCTGCCCTGCATCGTATGGAGCAGGCCGGCTGGCTCTCTTCGTTCTGGGGAGAGAGTGAAAATAATCGCCGCGCCAAATACTATCGCCTTACAAAATCCGGTCAGCGTCAACTTGATACAGAAACGAAAGAATGGGCGCGCATTGCCCTGGCAATGACCTCCGCTCTCGAATCGAACTAAAGGACTTCTCATGCCATCCAAGGTCGGCAGTCTCTGGCGCAATCTGCTTGGCAAATCCTCACTCGACAAAGACCTCGACCAGGAACTTCGCGCCCACCGGCAACTTCTCGCCGACGAAAAAATCCGCGACGGCATGGATCCCGCGACGGCTTACCGCCAAGCGGCCATCGAACTAGGCGGGGTGGAACAAGTAAAAGAAGGAGTTCGCCAAGTCCGCATCGGCAACACCCTCGACAATCTCTTGCGCGATTTCCGACAAGCCGCCAGAAACCTGCAAAAGAACTTCAGCACCACCATTTTGGCCACCCTGATGCTTGCACTGGGCATCGGCGCGACTACGCTCATCTTCAGCGTATTTTATTCCGTTCTCCTGCAGCCTCTTCCCTTCAGCCAACCAGAACGCCTTGTCCAGATCTCCGAGACACGCCTGCAAAAAGGCTGGGAAAAAAACGGGTTCATGGAGGCGAATTTCTGGGACATTCGCCAACGCAACAGATCGTTCCTGGACGTCGGCGCAATCAACGGTGGATACGGGAACGGAGCCATGGTGCTCACGGGATTTGGCGATCCCGAGAACACCGCCGTCGCTTATACTTCGGCGCAGTTTTTCTCCATCCTCGGCGTCAACCCGGCGCTCGGCCGCCTGTTTTATTCAGACGAAGATCAACCCGGCCACAACCGGCAAGTCATTCTCCTTGAAAATAAATACTGGAAAACGCGCTTTGGCGGCTCGCCGAAAATTATCGGACAGAGCCTGCACCTCGACGGTCGCCCTTACCAAATCGTAGGCATCCTTCCGCCCGGCGAGCCCTGGCTGGATTCGGCGGATGTTTTCATACCCATGTCGTACAGCCCTGACGCCGACCGTGGCAGCTTTGAATATGCCGTAATAGGCAGGTTGCTCCCTGGAGTTTCCCGGCAAGCCGCCCAAGCCGATTTGCAAACAATCTGCACGGCGCTCGCCCAGGAATATCCGTTGCCGGATGCCGGCATGGGCGCCCAGATCAGTTCCTCGGAGGAATGGGGCGCCAACAGAAATCTTCGCCGCGCGCTTTGGGTGCTGCTCGGTGCCGTCGGATTTTTGCTCCTCATTGCCTGCGTGAATCTCGCCAATCTCCTTTTGGCAAAAGCCACCGCCCGCTCCCGTGAAATCGTCGTTCGGGCGGCTCTCGGAGCCAGTAAAGGTCGTCTTGTACAACTCGTCTTGTGCGAATCACTCCTTCTTGGAACCCTCGGAGCTGCTTGCGGCCTGCTACTGGCAAAATTCGGACTCGCTATTCTCCGCACCTCGGATATCGCCGGCGTGCCCCACCTGACGGAAATCTCTCTGAGCGGGTTGGTTCTTTCTTTCACGCTGCTCACCACGCTCGCCGTCAGCCTTCTCTCAGGACTTTTTCCGGCTCTCGAAACTCCTTTCAAAAATCTTGCTGCCGCGCTCCGGGAAGGTGATCGGAGTCAGGCTGGTAGCCGGTCACACACTCGGCTTCGAGCCACGCTCGTCACCATCGAAGTCGCTCTGTCCTTCGTCCTGCTCGTCGGAGCGGGCCTCCTCGTCCGCAGCTTTGACCAACTCCTCCGAGTGGACCGCGGTTTCCACTCAGAGCACCGCCTGTTCATCTCCGTAAATCTGCCCGGCTCGTACGACCGCAATCGCCTGGAGGATTTTCTCCGCCGCTACCCCGACCGGGTGAGCCATCTTCCCGGAGTGCTCTCCGCCGCCGCAGTCAACACGCGTCCGATCATTGGCCGCGACCCGGGCATGGGCATCGTGTCCGAAGAACAGTCCAGTGCGCAGCTGGCCAGCATCCCGTGGTCCAGTTGGCGCTTCATAACGCCGGACTATTTCCGCACCATGAGCATTCCTCTGCTGAAAGGCCGCGAATTCAATTCTCAGGATAGAAAGGGAGCCCCCTGGCGCGTCGTCATCAGCCAAAAACTCGCCGAGCTCTTGTGGCCTGGCCAGGATCCCATCGGCCGCCACGCGGTACTATGGAAAGGGCAAGGCGACAACTTGGCCGAGGTGATCGGGGTCGTCGGCAATATCCGGGACCACGGACTCGACTCCGACCCCACACGTATCGTTTACATTCCCTATTACGGCACCATATGGACTCCCCTTGATGTTATTGTGCAGACGGCCGGCACTCCTACCGCGATTGTTCCCGCTTTGCGCACAGCTCTTGCAGAATACGATGCCACTCTTCCTATCTCCGATATACGAACGGGGGACGAACTCGTCGCCACTTCGCTCGGGCCACAACGCCTGAACGTTTCTCTTCTTGCGCTGTTCGCCGCCATCGCCCTGGTCCTTTCCATGACCGGCATCTACGGTGTGCTCGCCTATTCCGTAGCCAAGCGCACCGCCGAAATTGGCGTCCGCGTGGCCCTGGGCGCCAGTCACCAGAAAATCTTTCAATTGGTAATAGCCCAGGGCATGAAGCCGGTCATCGCGGGAATCGTCATCGGCTTGGCCGGAGCCATGGCGCTGTCACGATTCATGATGAGTCTCCTGTTCGGCGTCAGCCCTGCGGACGCCATCACCTACGTCGCCGTAGCCGTCATGATTGCCTTCACTGCCTTGGTTTCCTGTTACGTTCCAGCCCGCCGGGCCCTGACCATCAACCCTGTAACCGCCCTTCGCGAAGAATAGAATTGCAGGGGCCCGCCCGAGCCGCCAGCACCAGCCCGCCTCCTTCATGAGTTTTATCTAACCTCTCCTCTTTCTTGAGTTTGCGGAGGCGACTATCAACTCGTGTCCGGTCCTCCTCACGAGGTGTGGCCCCACCCGGGAAGGTGACTGGTTGCTTCGACAAACCGGCGGATGGCTCGAGGCCCTGAGTCTTGCCTGGAGTTCTGGAAATCCCTGGAAACTTTTTCTCGGGCCTTCTCGTATCTATCTCCAACACCGGCCCTTCGCCGGTAGGAGGCTTCAACCAATGTTCAACGGCATCCAGGCATCCGCGCGTAAGGCTTTGCTGCTCTCGTTCACGGTTCTAGTTTTGGTTGCACCGACCGTGCTGGCCCAAACGGCGCCCAGCGCGCCAGCAGGCGACCGCTGGCTTCACGTCCGCGTGATTGATTCCAGCTCCAAGGGTGAAACCGTCCGTGTCAACGTTCCGCTGGACCTTGCTGAAAAGGTTCTTCCCACGATTAACAAAAGCCGCCTTCACAATGGCAAAATCAAAATCGAAGATGCCAAGATGAATGACGTTGACCTGCACAGCCTGGTCGACGCCATCCGCACCGCCAAAGACGGAGAGTACGTCACGGTGCAAGGCACAGACCAGGACGTCCGCGTCGCCAAGTCCGGCGGCCATCTGATCGTGCATGTGAGCGACAAGAGCGGCAAAAAGACGGAGAAGACGGACAAGAGATCTTCCGAAGTCGAAGTTAAAATTCCCATGAAAGTTATCGATGCCCTGTTTTCGGCCGGTAAAGATGAACTCGACCTGGTCGCTGCCCTCCACGCCCTGTCCGCGCAAGGCGACACGGAACTGGTTTCCGTCAAGGACAGCGAAAACACGGTTCGCGTCTGGCTGGACTCTAAAAACGTCTCGGACTGATTGCTCGTCCGGCGCAGGGAGGGATTTCGCCCCCTCCCTGCGCCGCGTCAGGCAGCCGCAGCCGAGGCGGTTTTGATTTTTTCTCTCGCGCAGCTCGCCATTTTCCAGGAATCAACTGAGGAGAACCAAATCATGATTCTGCTTGCAAAATTCGCTCTCGCCGTCACCTCGACCGTGGCTGTTGCCGGCGTCTACACCTTCCGCGAAGGCGTAATCCGCGTCGATGTCGATGAGCATCGCGAAGGTGGCTCACACGTCCATTTCTGGTTGCCTGCCGCGGCGGTTCCGGCGGCCCTGCACTTCGCTCCCAAGCACCACATCGCCCATGCGGCCGACAAAGCCCGCGAATTCCTTCCCATTGCCCGCACGCTAATCCATGAACTTGAAAAGTATCCCAACGCCGACTTTGTTGACGTTCAGGACGGCCAGGACCATGTGCAAATCCGTACGCGTAACGGAAAACTGCAGATCGATGTCCATGAATCCGACGATACGGTGCACCTCCTGGTACCGCTCTCGACATTGGAAGATGTCTCCGTTCAACTCGAAGATCAGATTCCGACCGCCTAAAATGCCCGGGGGAGCGGCAGAAGCCGCTCCCCGGTTGAATTACGCCCTACGCGGGCCGCCCGCCGATCACTCCTCTTCTTTGGCTGTAGCTTCCTTCGCCGGCTGAAAATAGACCTCTTCAAACATCGTGTCCTTCTTCCAACCGGCTCGCATCAAGATTCCGCGGCCATTCTCAACCATGTTCGGATGCCCGCACAAATAACCGGTCGTCTCCTCCGGCCGCAGTCCCCACACATCGGCGTATTTTCGAATCAAATCATCCACGCGTCCCGTTTCTCCCTGCCAGGCGGCATCCTCCCAGGGACGGCTGACCGTCGAGGCAAACTTCAGCCAGGGAACTTCTCCGGCAATTTTCTCCATCTCATCCTTGTAACCAAATTCCCAGGACCGGCTGGCGCCCTGCAAACAGTACAACTTGTGCGCGCCCGGCATGGGGCTCCCGCCATTTTTCCAGTCCCGGTAAAGAGTCCGCACATAACTCACAAACGGCGCCAGGCCCGTTACGGTTGAAAGCAGCAGATGCTTTGTGCGTCCGCTCCGCAAGTCCAGCGTAAATCGTCCCTTGGCAATTTTTCGGCAAAGCAGCGTATCGCCTTCCTGCAATTTGTAAAGATGGGGCGTCAGTCCGCCTTCGGGAACCAGTTCAATGAAAAACTCTAGTGTTTCCTCGTAGGGCGAGGACACAATCGAGTACGCCCTTTCGATACGATGCTCGCCTTGTTCCACTCCGAGGGTCGCGTACTGCCCTGCTTTGAAACTGAACGGCCCGCCCGGATCCACTTTCACCAGCCACAAATCCTCGGACAAATCCCGCCGCTCCAATATTCGCGCCTGATAGTGTTTTTCTGACACCTGCAAATGCTTTTCCGTGGGATCGGCCATCCGCACTCCTTTGCTTCGATCTCCCTATTTCATCACAAAAAGCATTCGGGCGGAGCACTCTCTGCCTCCGCCCGAATGCAACTGCCCGAACTCGCCCTAGACTAGCGATTTGGCTGCTTCTGCTGTTGCTGCGTCCGATCCATCATCTGCTGCCGCATGGCCTGCGGATCAAACTGTTTCACCGGCCCGGTAATGTGGTCTTGGGCGTCGACAATCAGCTTCACCAGAATCATCGTTCGCGTGGGACTTACTTCCTTGACGACCCCAAACGGAGAAACCAGCTCACTCGTCCAGAGGTCGCCGCCATCATTGCCATTGCTTTTCCAGTGCTGGCACACAAACGTTCCGCCCGGCACCGCGACCGTTTCCGCGCCAACCGGCTCCCACTTGGTAACGCCATCCGTCAACTTCTGTTTTGCAGGGTCCGTCATGTGGAAAGGAATCTCCATGGCTGCCTGCCCCTCGCGCTGCACCACGAGCCTGTGAATCTCAAAATCGTCCTTGGTGAACAGTATTTTCCCGTACGAAGGCTTACCCGTTTGCTTGTCGTCGCGCGCAAACTCAAACCAAAATCCATCCTTGCCGTTCACCTTTTCCGTGCCCACAACCGTCATTTCCTGTCTATCCCTGGAGTCGCTGCCTTGTCCGACGTGGGTCGTCTCGTAGATGGCGCCCTTTCCCACTTCAGGGTGAATCGCCCCGGCAACCGACGGTCGTGGAAAAATATTCTGTCCCATCTGCGCCAATACCGGCGCCGGCGCCAGCAAACACACGAGTCCAGCCAAACCAGCCACGTGCTCTCGCCTCATGTTCAGCTCCTTATCACCCATACCGGGGACGGACTGCTACGTCAGCTGGCTCCCGGTCGAACTATTCGTACGCCAGCGCCACGACCGGATCATAGCTGGCCGCACGAAACGCGGGATAAGCTGCTCCTGTCGCCGCTCCCGCCAAGGCCAAACCCACTGCCGCAAACACCCAGCTTGGCGAAATTAATATCGTCAATCCAGGATTTGTCTCGTGCAAAATCGCCTGCGTCAGAAATGTCAACAGCAACCCAAAGGTCGTCCCCATCAGCGTAAGGATGAAAGTTTCCCCGAGCAGCATCCGCACCACATCAAATCGCGAGAAGCCGAGCGCCTTTAGCACCCCAATCTCTCGCGTTCGCTCCATCACCATCGTGTGCATGTTCAGCAGAATCACCAGAAAGCTGATCACAACTCCCAATCCCACCATCGACCGCGTGAACGGTCTCAGTTGCGGCAAATTCGAAGAGGTCATCAGCGTCACGTATTCGGAGAGCGAACGGACGCTGTTGTCCTTCCCTAATTTGAGAATCGCCGCCCGCGTCGCTTCGGTATCCCCTTTGCTTCGAACGTAAAACATCGAAACCCGCTTGTCCGCGCCGGCAATCTCCTGGGCAGTCTTGATCGGAATAAAATATCGCGCGCCCTTGCCGTGTCCCACAATTCCGCAAACCGTGAACGTGCGGTTCAGCAGCGTAACCGTGCTGCCCACCTTCAGGCGCTTCGACTGCGCCATGATGTCGTCTGCAATCACTTCATCGGGATTCTCAAACGGTCTTCCGGCGCGAAACAGGAATCCTTTGCTCAGTGCGTTGAATCGTTTGTAATCGATCCCGTAAATCATCACTAAGTTCTTTGGTTCCGTCAGGATAACGGTGGGCGCAACTTCGTCCACTCCCGGCAGGGCGGCGATCTGCTCTCCGAGCGATTCCTGCATCACCGCGCTTGAAAACGCAAAAAAGATGGAGGAGTTCGGCGGCTGCACCAAAATATCTGCGCCCACTCCTTCCACCCGCTTCCCCCATTCAGAAATCACGCCCGAGGTCATCCCCACAATCAGCAAAACTAGAATCACCTGGATGGCGATCGCCAGCACGCTCAAAAAACTTCTCAGCGGCCGCGCCACGATACTGCCCCAGAACATCTGTACGAGCGAAAATGGTCCGTCGTAGGTGTCAGTCATGAAGAAAAACCATTGCCGTACTGTATCACCTTCATTTTGCAGGGGTCAAAACTGATCGTCCCGAAAATTTTCGGGCGCCAGTGCAAGCGCCCTGCCGAATCTGCTGCGCAATATTTTTTCTGAGTTAAGTTTTCAACACAAGTGTGAGTAAGCTTGTGGAAATCTCCCGTTAATTTGAGGTAACTCCCAACGTTGCAACACTCTTGCCCGCTTTGCACAATTTCTGTGCAACTCTTCGTTTCCACGCCGGGATTTTCAGCAGGCCGCAAAAAAAAATGTTCTGAAAAATTTTCTTCTTGAAGAATGAAAGGCAGGAGAGTAAAAAGTCGGGAGAGTCGTCCGTGTTACAAAATCTCAGGCGCAAATTTTGTTTCCGTTTTTCCTGAAATCACTCAGTACCATTTCGGCGGCTTTTCCAAATGAATCGAAATGGTCTGCTTCGCGTCGGTCACGTCGTACCAGCGACCGTACGTCTTCCAGCCCTCTGCCACGATCTGCACGAGGGCGCGTCCGAGCGGTGCTTCCTGCACATGCGCCATGCCTTCGCGATTGGTCTTCACGTTCAATTCCAATTTCTTGTCCTTCGCCAGCTTCCGCTCTTCAATGTATTTCACATACACGCTGGCGTTTTCAACAGGCACATTTTTTTCGCCGCCCTTGATCTCGATCGTCAACCGGCAGGTCGTGGCGGCCGCCTGCGGAGGAGCCGAATTTGCCACCGGCGGCTGCGAATCCTGCCTGGCCGCGCGTATTCCTGCTCCTGCGATTAGACCCCACGCCATCCCCAGGGCGATAACTGGACGAATTCTCATTTTTTGCTCTCTCCATCCTCTATGGAAGGACCGTCGCCGGTCAAGTGCCTGGCCTCAAACTTCGATGCCTGTTCGCCTTGCCGTGCTGCATCGCCGCGGCCGGCAGCCTATGGAAACTCTGCGGTCTGCATAATTTGACTCACTTCCACTGCTCCTGTAACGTCTCTAGAATCTGCTTGGCTGGCAACTGCAGCGTTCTGCCGTTCCGCTGAAGCCCGAGTCTTTGTTCATTTCCGTGCAGCGATCACGCACCGTCGGAGTTCTCTGCCGCCATTGGCCAGTTCTGGAGGTTTTCTCATGGGTTTTGCTACAAACGCCATTCATGTCGGGCAAGAGCCCGACCCATCCACTGGCGCGGTCGTCGCGCCCATCTACCAAACCTCTACCTACGTCAATCCTGAGCTCGGCAAAACCAAAGACGGCTACGACTACGCGCGCACCAATCATCCCAATCGCAAGGCTATCGAACGCACGCTGGCAAAGCTTGAAGGGGGCCAGTCTGCCTACGCCTTTTCCTCTGGCATGGCGGGCATTGACGCCGTTTTCCGGCTCCTGCGTCCCGGAGACCACGTGGTCCTCTCAGAAGCCGTTTATGGCGGCGTCTTCCGCTTGTCGACGCAGCTCCTCGTTCTTTTCGGCATCGAATTCAGTTTTGTTGACACTTCGGCCCCGGAAGCAGTCCTGTCCGCCTTCCGCGCCAATACCAAAATGCTGTACATCGAGACGCCCACCAATCCCACCATGCGCGTCGCGGATATCGAATCCCTCTCGAAGCTGGCTGGCGAGCGCAGCATCACGGTCGTCGTGGACAACACTTTCCTCAGCCCCTTTCTGCAGCGCCCCATTGAACTCGGCGCCCACATCGTCGTCCACTCCATGACCAAATATCTCAACGGCCACAGCGACTCTACCGGAGGAGCAGTGATCCTCACGCGTCCTGAAGACGCGGAAAAAATCTACTTCATCCAGCGCTCTGCCGGCACGGGCCTGGCCCCCATGGATTGCTTCCTGATTTCCCGCGGAATCAAAACGCTGGCCCTGCGCATGCTCCAGCACAACGCCAATGGCATCGTCGTAGCCCGCCACCTCGACGCCCATCCCAAAGTTCGCAAAGTATTTTATCCCGGATTACCGACGCACCCGCAACACGACATCGCTCGCAAACAACAAAAAGGACCCGGCGCCATGCTGTCTTTTGACGTCGGCTCCCTCGACGCCGCCCGCCGGTTTCTCAATCAAGTGAAACTGTGCGCCCTGGCCGAAAGCTTGGGAGGAGTCGAAACCCTGATCTCGTTACCCGCGCTGATGACCCACGCCTCCATGCCCAAAGAAACGCAGGAGCGCGTAGGCATCACCGAAGGACTGGTCCGTCTCTCGGTGGGCATCGAAGACGTTGAAGACATCATCGCCGACCTCGACCAAGCGCTGCTCTACGTCTAGCGCCAGTATTGAGCCGTCGCGACTGCCCTATTTCCAGCGGCGCTCCCACAGCGAAATTCTCTCGTCCGTAGTCGATCGTCCGGTCCTGCTCGCCACTCGGCTATTTCCTGCTCTCTCCACTCCCTTGCTTCGTCGCTTCTCCAATCCACCGCAAATAGTCCCCGGCTCCGGCCGCAATCTTCAAAACCAAGAACTCCGCCACTTCATAGCTGTGCAACTTCCTGACTTCGGTCCGCAACTCGCGCAATCTTCCGGTGGTCGTCTTCATCACCAGCAGATACTCCCTGGCTTTCTCCAATTTTCCTTTCCACTGGTAGTACGATTCGACCGGCGCAGTTCCCAAATTCACGCAAGCCGCTAGTCGGCGCCCGACAACCGCCCGCGCAATTTTCCGTCCCTCGGCAATCGATCCGCAGGTCACCAGGACAATCCGGGTGCTCGTTGCTCGACTCATACTCGCTCCTTGATTGAATCCGCCACTCGCAGTTCACTCCCGCGCGCGTTGAAGCTGCGAGTAGCGCAGTGATTTCCCTGGGCATCCGGCAAGCGGTCTGAAACCGGGAAGGCCCTATCGAGGAGTCCGCTCCGGATGCCCGACAGGCGTCTGCTGTAGCAGTTCGAGGAATACCCCGTTGGTCCACCCGAAGCCGATGACGTTGGCTTGATAGCCGGAACTGACGGCCAGCTCTGAAGAGCGGGTCAGCGCATTGTACTTTTCCCGGATCGTTCGGTCACGATGGAAATCTTCGATGACCATGGACACAAATTTCGTCGAGAGACGGTCGGCTTCCTGCTGGAATCCATAGTGCCGCATGCCTTCAGTCGCTAGTAGCTGCAGTGGCGCCCAGGCAAATGGAAAGTCCCACTGAAGCCCGGTATCCCGGGTGCTCATCACCAATCCTCCTGCCTGCTCGAGCATTCCCATGCCTTCCACCACTCGCTTCGCCTGCCCGGGCGTGGCCAGTCCGGCCCACAGGGGATAAAAGGTCGTGGCATATGCGTATGCCGACCGTTGCTGTTTTTCGAAATCGTAGTCAAAAAACAGCCCGCGTCGCTCATCCCACAGGAACGTCTGTATTTTCGCCCGTCGCTGCTCTGCGCGCTTTCTCCAGTCCTTCGCCTCTTGTTCCTGGCCCAGAATCGTACTGATAAGCGCAAAATCCTTTTCGGTTTTATAGAGCAGGCTGTTCAAGCAAACTGCGGCGAAGTGGTGGGTGTTTGCTCCGTATGGTCCAAACCGAAAGGAAATATCAAAACCGGACTCGCGCATTGCGCGGTCGCCTTTATAGAATTCCGAACTGAGGGCCACCGACTCCGCGTGGTCGCAGTTCGCCTCCGAGGTCCCGCTCGCCTCCTCGCACACCTTGACGTCGTACGTTTTGCCGGCAAACGCTTCACTGGAACTTCCCGTCGTGCGAGCGACCAGCAATCCCCGGCTTAGTTCTGGATGTCCGGCAAGATAGGACGCCACTTTCTGGTAGTGATCGGTTTCATCCTTCAGACTTTCTGGCGTGGGGCCATCTCCAAAATCGTAGTAGCGCGCAAGCCCTGTCGTTCCGGCCTGGTGCTCCGGCCTCCCCCACAGCGCGTAGTCTTTTTTTGCTCCGTCAAAGGCCCGCGCCAGCCACCGGTTGTCCGTGTGCCCTGCTGCTTTTTCGGCTTCATACACTTCCAAAATCATGGACGACAGGAAAGGCTGCTGCGAGCGCGTCAGGTAGTAGGTGCGATTGGCGTTAAGCACCGCGCCGTAATGCGCAATCTCAAACAGGAAATTTTCAACCATGCCGCGCGCCAGCTCGCGGCGGCCGTCATGCAGCAGCCCGCGGATGATGAAGTAGCTGTCCCAGCCGTACATTTCATTGAATCTTCCCCCCGGCACAACATAGGGATGTTCCAGATAAAGAAGCCCCGGCGGGCTCAGTTCTCGCGGATCGATCCCGCCCAACGCCGTAATTTTGCGGGGCAGATGCTGCAACTCGATCTTGCAGCGCTCGCCGAGCGCTTTGATCTCCGGCGTTATGGGATATTCAAAGGGAAGGTACAGGATGGATTTGCCGGCCAGCTTGGGATCCACAATGGTGGCGCAATTCTCGAGCGAGCGCGTTAACGTGCTCCACCCGGCTGAAATATAGCGGAGGACGTCGTCCCGTTTCTGCTCCTGGCTTTCAGAAGAAACGGCCTGCGGCGCAGGCCTTGCAAAGGCTGGCCCAGCGGGCATCAGCAGCGATGCCGCCAGCAGGAACAACGCGCGCCGCGAGCGAGCTAGAGTTTCCATGGGCTTCTCGATCCGTCCCGGTCTTTTCGGCATCGTCCGGCGCGGAAATGCCGGGTTGGCAGCTGCCGGGAGCGGGCTCCTTCAGCGTAAACCATTCTTGTTGCATTCTGCCATCCATTCGCTTCAGGGGAACGCGCACGCGTGGCCTGACGGCGCGAGTCGGGCGCGTGGCAGCCCGCGCCCGTTTGCGCTTTCCGGAGTACAGCATTCCACTACTTTCGGCCCCGCCACCTCCAAGCTAGAATGAATCCATGACCACCACCTCACCGATCAAATTTGGCACCTCCGGCTGGCGCGGACTGATCGCCGATGATTTTACCTTTGCCAACGTGCGCCTCGCCGCGACCGCCATCGCCCAAAATGTTCTAAGCAAGTCGCCGAAACCAGTCATCCTTGTAGGCTACGACACCCGTTTTTATTCCGAAGAGTTCTCGCAACTTGCCGTCGATACCCTTGAAGCCCACGGCGTCCATACCCTGCTCTGCGACACCTTCACCCCTACTCCGGCCATCGCGTACGAAATTCAGCGCCGCAAACTCGACGGCGCCATCAACTTTACCGCCAGCCACAACCCGGCTCCGTATCACGGCTTGAAATTTTCTTCCTCTGATGCCGGGCCCGCGCTTCCTGAAGTCACCAAAGACATCGAAGCCCGCGTCAGCAAACTACTTGCATCCGGCCAGCCGCTTCCTGCTGCAGCCCGCGCCAAGGGGGAGGCGACCAACCTTCGCGCTGGCTATCTGAAACGTCTGGGCGAGCTCGTGCGCTTCGACGTTCTCAAGAAAAGCAAGCCTAAATTCGTCGTTGACGCGTTGCATGGCTGCGGCGCTGGCTATCTCGACAAAATCCTCACCGACCACGGCATCGCGGTCCACTCCATTCGCGCGGAGCGCGACTGCCTTTTCGACGGTACCGGTCCCGATGTCTCGGAAGAAAATCTCGCGCCCCTGCGAAAGCTGGTCGTTGCAGAAAAAGCGCTCGCCGGTCTGGCCACCGACGGCGACGCCGATCGCTTCGGCATCGTCGACCGCGACGGCACCTGGATTCAGCCCAACCTCATCCTGGCCCTCCTCTACGACTACCTGGTCGAGTCGCGCGGCTGGAAACTTCCTCCCGCTCGCAGTGTCGCCACCACGCAGATGCTTGATGCCGCCGCCAGAGCCCACGGCCAAACCACCTATCAAACGCCCGTCGGTTTCAAATACATCGGCCAGCTGATTCGCGAGGACAAAATTGCCTTTGGCGGGGAAGAAAGCGCCGGCCTCACGATTCGCGGCCACATTCCGGAGAAAGACGGGATCCTGGCTTGCCTGCTGGTCGCTGAAATGACCGCTGCGCGCGGCGCCTCCATCCAGGAACAGGTGCGCGCCATGTACAAGACACTCGGCCGTGAATTCTGGCCCCTGCGCGAAAACCTGCACCTCACGGACGAACAAAAAGCAAACGCGGTACGACGGGTGGCCGTGGACGCTTCGACACTTCTGGATCGGAAAGTTGTATCGACTGACCGCACCGATGGAGCAAAATTTGTATTTGAGGACGGTTCGTGGATGCTGCTGCGACTGAGCGGCACCGAACCTCTTTTGCGCATTTATGTCGAAGCTGACAGCGCCGCCGCTTCCGCCCGACTGGCAACGGACGCGTCGCGTTGGGTCTTGCAGGGCTGACGAGAAAAGATTTGAACGCTAACGAAAAAATTCGCTCTCTGCTGCACCGCCACGGCCGCGGACTTCTCGGCCTTCTGGTGCTGCTGCTGGTGGTTCACGACATTTTCGGCACGCACGGCTTTCTGGCCATGCGCCGCACGCAAAGCGATATTGCCAAGGTAAAGAAAGATTTGAGCCGCCTGAATCAGGACAATACGCAGTTGGGTGAAGAAGTTAGATCGCTCAGGACCGATCCGCGGGCGGTTGAAAAAATCGCGCGCGACGAACTGGGTCTCGCCAAACCGGGCGAAATCGTGATCAAAATTCCACAGGCACAGCAGCTTCCGGAGACGGCCTCGGCAAGGCCGTAGATTTCCTTCTGCTTTTCCAGTTCGTTCGCAAAATGGACAGCACGAGCATCCCGGCAGTGATCAGCAGCAGGCCGCCGGTGGCCTGCAGCGCGGTGTTCACTCGTTTCGACAAAATCGAAAGTCCGCCATATACAAATTCAATATGCACCCAATACACCAGCAGAGAAGTTTTTCCCAGCTGGATCAGCGGACTGAAGCCTCGCCGGGCGAGGCCCCAGCGGCACCAGGCGTATGAAAAGGACAAGATCAACAACAGAACTCCGCAGCGCATCAGGAAAAAATTCGGACTCGTATGCCAGTAATCGTAGTTTTGCGAAAAATAAATCGGCGAGTGATCGAACAGGATTGACAGCAGCGCTACGCTAGCCCCCGCAATTCCCAACAGCAGGAAAAACCCGGAAGAGTTGCCCTTCGCCGCATCGGAAAAGAGCAGAAAGCCAATGGCCAGTCCGGCGAAGGCAAAAGCGGCCCACGGGAAAAGCGGAAAGAGCCAGGGCTGCGGCTGGCCGAAAACATGGACTCCATCAATGTACGATTCAATCGCCCAGTACAGAAATCGCGGACGATAGGTTGTCCAAAGATGCGGAGTGGCGATGGCCACCGCAGCGGCGGAAAGGAATCCGAGGGCAATTCCCCGCTGCCGCGAGACCGAACGGTGGGCCCCGCCGGTGAGCCAGCACAACGCGCCCATCAACATCATGGCCAGACCCAGGATATTTAGGACATCGACACGCAAGAGATCGGTCCACGGAGCGGTGTGAATTCCTAAAACAAACTCCTGCACCCGAAACAGGATTCCCAGGCCACACACTTCCGCTCCCCGAAGAATCGTCGTTCGCGCCACCGCGTTTCGTTCCACACCTTTTTCGCGCAATCGCTCGGTCACGAGTGCAAACGAGACTCCGCACAGGAACAGAAATATCGGAGCCGGCAGCGTCGCCGCAAATTGCGACCAGCCGTAAAGCGCGCCCTGCCGCGCCTGCGGACTCATCCAGGAGTCGTAGCAATGCGCCTGAAACATAACAACGCAGGCCAGGCCGCGCATCCAGTCAATGTATGCAAGACGATCTATTTTTTGCGCCGTGGCCATTTTGATTTGGTCTGTCATTCGCCTGCGTTACAATCCTTGCTTCGCGGAAACGCAACTTTGAGAGCCCGGCGCGCTTCATGCCTACACGCAAGTTCATGACCAATTGTCTCCTGAAATTCTAACTTGGCTCCCGCTTGCCCGCCACACGCCAACTCGGTCCCGTTCCCCTGCTCGGCCTGTGGGCCGGGCTGTGCCTGGTCACTGGACTCTACGGGTCCTGGCTGGGGCTAGGCGGCAGAGCGCTGGCCGTAACTCTCGCCGCGGCCGCATTTTTCCTTCTGGTGATGTTGCTCTCTGCCGCGCGCGGGGTGACGGAATTCATTTCCTCGCGATTGGGAATGGCCGGCGCGTTTTTTCTGGGTTCCGCTATTTTTGTCTTTTATCTTTTCTATCTGCTGGGCACAGGAGCTCTGGCATTTGCGCGCGCAGGAATTGCCGCAGGCCTCATCTTTTTGCCGCTGACGCTGGCGGCTTCCGGAGAGCGCGCGGCGTCCGGCTCCTGGCAGGACTTCCTGACCCTGACCGGGATCTGGATGGCCGTGAAATTCCTGCCCCTGCACTGGCTGTGGCCGTATCCGGGCGGGCGATGGGGGTATGTGCTCACCATCCTGCTGGGCGTGAATGTGGCGGTGGCGACGTTTCTATTGCTGCGGCGCGCGAGCGGCGTGGGCTACTCGGTCGGCTGGAACCGCGGCTGGGGACGGCAGGTGGCCGGCAGCTTTGTGTTGTTCGGTTGCATTGCGATTCCCCTTGGACACGCGCTGCGATTCATTGAATTCGCGCCGCACTGGTCGGTGTGGAAAACCCTGCCGCTGACGGCGCTCGGGATTTTATTTTTTACGGCGTGGCCGGAAGAATTCTTGTTTCGCGGACTGCTGCAAAATATGCTGTCGCGCGCGTCGCACAGTGAGCTGGCCGGCTGGTGGACGGCATCCGTGCTGTTCGGATTTTCCCACATCACCAACGGTGGTTTTCCCAATTGGCGCTACGTGATTCTCGCCTCGATCGCCGGCTTATTTTATGGATGGACCTGGCGCAAGACCGGATCTATTTTTACTTCGGCGATCGTTCACGCGGCCGTCGACGTCACGTGGCATTTTCTGTTTCGCTAGCGGCCTCCCGTCGGGCAAGCGATGCTGGTTCAGGCGATTTGCCAGGAGTACCCTGTTGCAGGCAACGTGCCAGGTCCTGAAGTTTGCTGGCGGCCCGCTGGGTTGCGACTAAATTGGAAAACGCGGGAACATTTGGCTCTGGCGTTGCGTAGCTTGGGATGCGGTGGAGTCTGGGCGCTCGGCGGAACGGGGAGGACTTGATGGAAACGCTGCGGCAGGATGTGTTCTTTGCTCTGCGTATGATGCGCAAGAACATGGGGTTTACGGTGGCAGCGGTTTTGTGCCTGATGCTGGGGATTGGAGCCACGACCGGAATCTTCACGGTTGTGCATGCGGTACTGCTGAAGCCGCTTCCCTACTCGCATCCCGAGCAGTTGGTGCGCGTGTATACCGAGTTTCCTACGTTTCCCAATGGCGGGTTGCACCGCTTCTGGACTTCGGCACCGGAATTTTTCGATTTGCGGCGAGACACGCATTCCTGGGCGTCGCTGGATGCCTGGGCGATGGGCAGTGCGAATCTGGCCGGCAAGACGCAGCCGGTTCGCGTGACCGGAGCGGGTGTCAGCGGCAGCTTGCTCGAGAGTTTGGGAGTGGCTCCGCTCAAGGGGCGGCTGATCACCCAGTCGGATGACATTCCCGGCGCTTCCGAGGTGGCCGATATTTCCTACGGAACATGGCAGACGGTTTTTGGCGGGGATGCCGATATCGTGGGGCGGGAAACGGAACTGGACGGAGTGAAATGCACGATTATCGGAGTGCTGCCCAAAGGATTTCAGTTCCCCCCGGGAGAAGCCGAGCCGGCAAACCTGTGGTCGCCCTTGCATCTCGATCCGGCAAAACCGGGAGGACGCGGTTCGCACAATTATTACTTGCTGGGTCGCCTGAAAAATGGAATTTCGCCGCAACAGGGACAGGGGGAACTGTCCGCACTGGTCGCGGCCTACGATGAGAAGCGCGCGCCCAGCACGCACAGTTTCAGCCCGAAAAATCACACGCTGGTGAGTTTTCCGCTGCAGGATGAGGTGGTCGCGAGCGTGAAGCCCGCGCTGCTGATGCTGTTAGGCGCAGTGGCTTTCGTGTTGTTAATTGCCAGCGTGAATGTGGCGAATTTGTTGCTCGCGCGTGCTGAAGCGCGGCGGCGCGAGATTGCCATTCGTGGGGCCATGGGCGCCGGAGTGGCGCGCCTCGCCCGGCAATTTGTGACCGAAGGCGTGCTGCTTTCCCTCGTCGGAGCAACTCTCGGGACCGGACTGGCCTATGCCGGGATTCGGCTGGTGCAGTTGACCAACGCCGGAGGGATTCCGCGCGCCGATGAAATTTCAATGGACTGGCGGGTACTGCTGTTTACTTTGGTGACGAGCGTAGCGACGGGAGTACTTTTTGGATTGGCTCCGATTGCGCCGCTGCTGTGGGAAGGGATTTCCAATTCGCTCAAGGATACCTCCGGGAGCACCACGTCATCCGGCGGAGCGCAAATTTTCCGGCGCGTGCTGGTCGCGGGCGAGCTGGCCATGGCCCTGGTGCTGCTGGTTGGCTGCGGGTTGATGGTGCGGGCATTTTGGAAATTGCAGGAAGTGCATACCGGCCTTTCGGCCGAGAGCGTGCTGACCATGAGCGTTTCGCTCCCCGGTGCAAAGTACAACGATGGAACCAAAACGACGGAGTTCTGGCGACGGTTGGCCGACAAGCTCGAACATTTGCCGGGAGCGCAATCAGCGGCCCTGGTCTCCGGATTGCCGCCGCTGCGTCCGCCCAACATGAACGACACCGATATTGAAGGATTTGTGAGAAAGCAGGGCGGCCCCATCGAGAACGTGGATTTTTACCAGGCAGTCAGCAAAGACTATTTTTCAACACTGGGGATTCGCCTGCTCGAGGGACGACTGCTCGATGACCGCGACGTGGGAGACGCGCCGGGAACGGTGGTCATCAACAAAACAATGGCCACCACGTTCTGGCCGGGACAAAATGCCACCGGACACCGGATTCGCACCAACGGCAAAGATTGGATTACCGTTGTGGGCATTGTGGACGACGTGAAAAACGCCGGGCTGGACCGGCCTTCTGGGACCGAGCTGTATTTGCCGTACCGGCAGCCGTCGGCGGCGGGCGTGACGACCATGTATGCCGTGCTGCGCGCGCAGGGGGGAGCGGTAAATTCGCTGACCGCCGCGGTGCGAGAACAGCTCGGCGAACTGGATTCGTCGATTCCTGTATCGGAAGTGCGCTTGATGGAAAATGTGCTTTCGGTGGCGCAAGCCCGGCCGCGATTCCTGACGCTGCTGCTGACACTTTTTTCTGGAGTGGCTTTGGCGATCGCCACCGTGGGAATTTACGGTGTGGTTTCTTTTTCGGTGGCGCGGCGAACCAAAGAATTTGGCCTCCGCATGGTCCTCGGCGCGCAGAGCGGAGATGTGCTTGGCTTGGTGATGAAACAGGGTGCGGGAATGATCCTGCTCGGGGTCGTCGCAGGATTGCTTACGGCGCTCGGGTTGACCAGGCTGATGGCCAGCTTGCTGTTTGGAATTGCGCCAACGGATTTGTTGACCTACGCGAGCGTTACGGCCGTGCTTTTTGGCGTGGCCCTGGCGGCCTGCTACATTCCGGCGCGGCGGGCGACACGGGTCGACCCCATGCAAACGCTACGCTATGAATGAACCGTATTCCCGGGGGCCGGCCGGATTTTACAGACCGGCCGGCTGGCCACCGGTAATGGGAGCCGTCTCGCCCAGTTGGCTGGCGACATTTTTCAGGTACGTGTCGATTGTTCGGGCATAACCCAGGAAAAAGCGCGCCACGAAGCGAAATACGGGATGGTAGATTTCGCCGCATTCGGTGATGTTCAGCCGGGAGCCTTCCGCTGTGGGCCAAACCTCGTAAATCCAATACCCGCCGAAGGGCAGATTTCTGTCGACAATGTGGGTCACCAGACGATGGGGGAACTTCGATTCGACGACTTCCATCGTGAGAGCGCCCTGGCTGGTTGTTTCCCGGAACACCTGCCTGCCTTCCGACGGTGGAAGAATTTCCACCCGCTTCAGATCGGGTCGCCACGAGGCGGCCTCCGAAAAACTGGAGAGCAAAGTGAAAACAACTTCAGGTCTCTGGCGGAGCCGGATGGCGCGCGAAACGACGTGTGATTTGGGCAGAGCGAAGCCGACTAAAGCGACCAGCGCGAAGGCCAGACACAAGACCGCCGCAGCGATCAATGCAATTTTAAGCATTGGACGGACCCCGCTTTCTGTTCCTCGACATAACCCGCATGGAACCGTAGGCCAGGAGTTCCAGTCCCTCGATGGCGCGGTCTTTTTCCCGCGGTTTTAGTTTCGCCAGCACCGCGGCGATCCGTCGCGCGTCCAGCACTGAAGTTGCGGCCATGGCTCTGGCTCCTTGTGGCGTGAGAAACAAAGAGGCGACGCGGCGATCCGCGGCAGACTGCGTGCGCTCGAGATAGCCGAGGCGGTCGAGCTTCTGAATGGCGGCAGAGAGAGTGGAAGCGCGAACGCCCAGGTGCGCTGCCAGTTGCGATGGCGCAACGGAACTCGTTTCATTCAAGTGGGCGAGGACCGCAGAGTCCCGCGAGGACAGCCGATAGGTTGTGCTGCGGGCGCGCACGTGACGCGTGTGGCAAGCCAGATAAATCTTGGGATAAGCGCGTTGAATGCGCGCAATGTCGAGGGTGCTCATAGAGCGTGATTATCATGAAGAAGGGATAGTTCGTCAAAACGAACGATTGAACTTTTCTCGTCCCGATTCCGGCCAGCGCTAAGCTGGCAGGCGCCGCCGGCAATTTCGCGCAATTCTACCAAGGGAAAAGTGTTGGTAGTTAGGTAGATAACCTCATGAATTCGCTCAGGTGCTTTTCTCGGGCATTTACAGCAACTACCTGATCGTGAGCGATGAAAGCCGAATTGTATGATGCCCTGTGTAAGCGTGAAAAAGGAGGAACGTAAAATGACTCGTATGAGCCGTTTTGTTGGACCCCTGGTGATTGCTTCGGCCATGATTACGCCGCTCCTCGGCACCGGATGCGAAGGCCGTGTCCGGGTTTACGATGAATACCACAGCGATTATCATCACTGGAATCGCCATGAAGTAGGCGCCTATCACGCTTGGGTTGGTGAGCGGCACTATGAGTACCGCGACTACGACAAACAAGACCGTGACCACCAGAAGGAATACTGGAACTGGCGCCACGATCACCCCGGAAAATACTGATTCGCCGGCATTGCCGGACGAGACTTGAGTTAAAAAGCCCCGACCTTGATGTCGGGGCTTTTTTCATTCTTGCGGAAATTCAGCGGACTACGCCGGTGAGTGGACTTGACGCAGACGCGTAGAGGCGCTTGGGCATGCGTCCGGCAAGATAGGCTTTGCGGCCGGCAACGGTGGCGTCGCGCATGGCTTCGGCCATCAGCACGGCATCCTCGGCTTCGGCAATCGCCGTGTTCATGAGGATCCCGTCTGCGCCGAGCTCCATGGCGAGAGCCGCGTCAGATGCAGTGCCCACCCCGGCGTCAACGATCATGGGGACTGTCGTGATGCGTTCACGGAGAATGCGCAGATTGGCTGGATTTTGGATGCCCAGCCCGGAGCCAATGGGAGCGGCGAGGGGCATGACCGCGGCAGCGCCCGCGTCAATTAACTTCAACGCGGAAATGAGATCGTCATTGGTGTAGGGGAGCACGATGAAGCCCTCCTTCGCGAGGACCTTCGTCGCTTGAATTAATTGCTCGGTATCCGGGAACAGAGTCTGCGCGTCGCCGATAACTTCGAGTTTTACCCAATTGGAGAGACCGACTTCCCGGCCGAGGCGCGCCGTGCGAATGGCTTCGTCGGCGGTGTAACAGGCGGCGGTGTTGGGAAGGATGAAGAATTTTTCGCGGTCAATGAAGTCCAGTAAAGATTCCTTGGACTTGTCGGTGAGATTGACCCGGCGGACGGCGACCGTGACCATATCCGCTCCGGAGGCGGCGTGCGCGCGCGCCATTTCCGGGAAGCTGCGATACTTTCCCGTGCCAACGATCAAGCGAGATTGGAAGGCGCGGCCGGCGATGACCAGTTGGTCTGACATAAAAGGCTCCCCCGACGATTCTAGACCCGGGCTGGCTCTGGAACAAATCGGCCGACGGAGGAATGAAATTCCCACAGGGTCGTGGGCTTTTTACGAAAAGATTGCAAATCAGGGTAACCTGGCCTTGTAGATTGAACGGTAACTTTTGCTGGTTGCCATCCGTCTAAGGCAAAGATTAGGGTGTGCCTGCAGGTGCTGAAATACGCATGAAATTCTGTCGGTTCCGGGAGGAGTCGGGTGATGAAGACTAGAGCGGGATTGCTGTTGGCAGTTTTGGCCATGCTGGCCGGGCGCAGCTTCGCGCAAAGTCCAGCGGCGATTGATATTCCCTATCAAAAATTTGTGCTGGACAACGGCTTGACGGTGATTGTGCATGAAGATCACAAGGCTCCGATTGTGGCTGTAAACACCTGGTATCACGTGGGCTCAAAGAACGAACGAATCGGAAAAACCGGATTTGCACACTTGTTTGAACATCTCATGTTTGGTGGAAGCGAGCATGCCAAGGGACGTTACATCGATGCCATGGAAGCAATCGGAGCCACCGACCTGAACGGGACGACCAACCCCGACCGCACGAATTATTTTGAAAATGTGCCGACCTCGGCGCTGGACTTTACCTTGTGGATGGAATCGGACCGCATGGGGCATCTGCTGGGGGCCATCGATCAGAAGACTCTTGATTTGCAACGCGGTGTTGTGCAAAACGAAAAACGGCAAGGGGAGAACCAGCCCTACGGCGTTACCCGGCAACTCATCACGCAAAATACCTTCCCGGCAGGGCATCCGTACTCCTGGACGACTATTGGAGACATGGCTGATCTGGATGCCGCGTCCCTGAAAGATGTACAGGACTGGTTCCGGACCTATTATGGGCCGTCAAACGTGGTGATTGTGCTGGCGGGCGACATTGACTTGAAGACGGCGAAGGAAAAAGTGCAAAAATATTTCGGGGATATTCCCGCCGGACCACCCGTGGCGCATCAGCAGATTTGGATTGCGAAAAGAACGGGGACCCACCGGCAGATTGTGCAGGACCGCGTGCCACAGGCGCGAATTTACAAGATCTGGAACGTGCCGCAATTTGGCAGCGCCGATACCGACTACCTGGATATGGTGAGCGATTGTTTAAGTTCCGGAAAAACGTCGCGCTTTTATAAGCGGCTGGTCTATGACGATCAGATTGCGACAAACGCAACGGCACTTGTAAACGCGAGTGAAATTGCCGGGCAATTCTACATTCAGGCGACCGCGCGTCCCGGCCAGGATTTGGCGCAGGTGGAAAAGGAATTGGATGAAGAACTGGCGCGATTTCTGAAAGACGGGCCAACCGCAGACGAACTGCAACGGAGCAAAACGCAGCACGCCGCCTCCTTCATTCGAGGGATTGAGCGAATTGGCGGATTCGGCGGTAAATCGGACGTGCTGGCGCAGAACGAAGTCTATCTGGGCAGCCCGGACGCCTACAAGATTTCCGAGAAGCGGGTGCAAGACGCGACTGCGGAAGATTTGAAGGCGGCGGCGAATCGTTGGCTCACCGACGGCGTGTACGCGCTCGAAGTGGACCCCTTTCCGCAATACAAGGTTGCGGCAGAAGGAGCGGACCGTATGAAAGCTCCGGGCACCGGCGCGCCTCCTGAACTGAAATTGCCAAAACTGCAACGCACCACACTCTCGAACGGGCTCAAGGTAGTCCTTGCCGAGCGCCACGAAGTACCCCTGGTCAATTTCTGGATGACGTCCGATGCCGGATACGCAGCGGATCAGTTTGCGGCTCCCGGAACAGCGAGTCTGACCACCGCTCTTCTCGATGGCGGCACAAAAACCAGGAACGCACTGCAAATCAGCGATCAACTGGATGCCTTGGGCGCGGAACTGGGCGCCGGCTCAAATCTGGATCAATCGACGGTGACCCTATCGGCTCTGAAGGCCAAGCTCGATGATTCGCTGGAAATCTATGCTGACGTGATCCTGAATCCATCATTTCCGCAGGACGACTTTGCGAAAGAACAGAAGCAGCGCATTGCTTCAATTGAACGGGAACAAAACACTCCGACAGCCATGGCATTGCGCGTGATGCCCGGTCTTTTGTATGGCGAAGGACATCCGTACGGAAATTCATTGACCGGTTCGGGAACCGTGGCGAGCGTCAGCAAAATGACGCGCGCGGATCTCGTCAAGTTTCACGATGTCTGGTTCCGACCTAATAACACAACGCTCATCATCGTGGGTGACACGATCATCGCGGAAGTAAAGCCGAAGCTGGAAAAGCTTTTTGCCAACTGGAAGAGCGGACAAATTCCTGTAAAAAGTGTGAAGACCGTGCCGATGGCGCCGAAATCAACTGTTTACATCATGGACAAGCCGGGCTCTCAGCAATCGGTGATCGTTGTGGGCAGCGTGGCTCCGCCGCAATCCAATCCGCAGGAAATTGCCATCGAATCGATGGTCGACGGATTTGGAGGAACCTTCAGTTCGCGCATCAACCTGAATTTGCGCGAAGACAAACACTGGTCCTATGGGGTTCGCGCTTCCATTACGGGCGCGCGCGGACAGCGGCCATTTCTGACGATTGCTCCGGTGCAGACAGACAAAACCAAGGAATCGCTGGTGGAACTGAACCAGGAGTATCGGGGAATCGTAGGAGACCGCCCCATGACGGAAGAGGAACTGAGCAAAATCAAGGCGAATGAAACGCTGAAGCTTCCCGGTTCGCGGGAAACCATCGGCGAAGTTGGAGCGTCGGTCGGCAACATCGTGCACTACGGTTTACCCGACAACTATTACGAAACCTACGGCAGCAAAGTGGAAGCGCTTAAAACCTCGGACATTGCATCTGCCGCAAAGACGGTGATTCATCCCGACAACCTCACCTGGGTCATCGTTGGGGACCGGGCAAAAATCGAAGCCGGCGTCAAGGAACTGAATCTGGGCGAATTGAAGTTTCTCGGACCGGACGGACGGCCACTGTAGATCTGCCGTCAGACCACGGACCGCAGAGAAGGCGCAGAGGTCCGCGCCCTTCGTTTCGCCTGTCGCTAATTTTGCAGTTGGGGGCGCGGCTCGGACGTATCTGCGTAGAGTTGCTCAATCACACCGGCGTATTGCTGTTCCACCACGCGGCGTTTGAGTTTCATGGTGAACGTCAAACTGCCGTTGTCGAACGTGAAGTCTTCAGGAAGCAACGCGAAACGTTTGATGGTTTCATACTGCGCCAGATGAACCGTTAGGCGCTTCACTTCTGCGTCGACAAGCGCATGAACCCATGGGTGTGCAGCCATTTCCTGATTGGAGCCAAAACGAATTCCCTGCTCGGCCGCCTTGGCGCCGATGGTAACGGCGTTCGGAACGAGAAGGGCCACGATGAATTTACGCTTGTCGCCCACGACCATGGCATTCACCAGGTACGGGCTGGTCTTTACCATATTCTCGATGGGCTGCGGAGCGACGAATTTGCCTGCGGCGGTTTTCAGCATGTCTTTCTTGCGGTCGGTAATGAACAGATAGTTGTCCTTATCGAGGTGTCCAATATCCCCGGTTCGAAACCAGCCGTCTTCGCTCAAGACCTCGCGCGTGGCTTCGCCATTTTTGTAATAGCCCTGCATGACGCAGGGACCCTTTGCCAGGATCTCTCCGTCTTCCTCAATGCGGATCAACACATTCCGTATGGGCCGACCGGAACTTCCGCTGCGATTGCGAGGGTAGTTCGACGTGAGTACCGGAGAAGTTTCCGTCAATCCATAGCCTTGATAGATCGGCACGCCAATGGCCCAGAAAAATTGCCCGAGGTCCTTGGAAAGTGGCGCGCCGCCGGACAACACGAGCCTGAGCTTGCCGCCCGTGCCAGCGCGGATTTTCGAGTACACCAGGCGGTCCGCCAGTTTCCAGCTGAGTTTTGTGAACAGGCTCGCCGTTCCCTCTCCGCAACGCCAAGGCGCGGACCGGCCGACAACTCCCAGCGACCAATCAAATATCTTTCGTTTCAGACCGGCACTTTTGCTTCCCTGTTCCATAACGCGGACATATATTTTTTCAAAAACGCGGGGAACGGCGGCCATCACCGTAGGATGCAATTCGAGCAAGGTCTGCGAAACCTGCTCCACTGCTTCCACGTAGGCGACAGCGATTCCTTGAAAAATGTACGTGTAATCGAGCATGCGGCCATAAACGTGGGCCAGCGGGAGAAAAGAGATCGCCAGATCCGTTGCCGGATTAAGATTGAGCTCGACGCAGGTGTCCGTGACATTGGAACAAAAATTTGTGTGCGTGAGCATGACGCCCTTGGGCTCGCCGGTGGTTCCCGAAGTGTAGATAATCGACGAAAGTTGCCCGGGCAGAACCTGCGAAGCGCGCAGGCGGTAGGAAGCCACGTCACTGCCCGAAGCACTGGCGATCAAGGTTTCATAGCGCAGGCACTCTGACGGAAGAGCCTCGCCCCCGTCGGCAACAATGACTTGCTCAAGCTCCGGCAGATCCGCGCGACAAGCCAGAAGCCGTTCGAGCTGAGCGGCGCCCGCAACAAAGAGAACTTTTGCGCCGCAATGATGGAGGATGTACTTCATGCGGTCGGAAGATTCGTTGAAATAAATGGGGACCGTAATTCCCCCGGCACCGGTGATCGCGAAATCCGCGGTATGCCACTCCGGACGGTTCGCCGCAAATAGACCGACGCGATCCCCCGGCCGCACCCCAAGCTCAACAAGTGCCGTGGAAAGTCCGGCGACGCGGCGAAGAAATTCTGCCGATGAAATGGATTGCCAGCCCTCCGCGCGGTGAAACATTTGCGCGCGAGGATTGGGAGTCGAGTCGACTGCGTTCAACAATCGCGACGGAAGGGTGCCATAGTTCATTTGATTTTTTGACTCTACTCCAGGCATTTGAAGAGTGCAATGGACAGAGGCGGGCGGGTTGAACGATTGGTACCAAAAATGGAGAGCCGCGCCGCTGTGAAATGCCTGCGGGGTGAGCTAAGATTGGCGGCGGAGTGAAATCATGAGTGCAATGCGAGTGGAGAACGCCGGGAAGGCTGAGGCTTCCGGCGGTCCGTCGGTCGGTCCGTTTCGCGCAGCGCGCGGAACGGAGATTTCCTGCAAGGGTTGGCAGCAGGAAGCAGCTCTCCGGATGTTGATGAACAATCTGGATCCGGAAGTGGCGGAAAATCCGGCCGAACTTGTGGTGTACGGCGGGACCGGAAAGGCCGCACGGAATTGGGAATGCTTTCACGCGATTGTGCGGTCGCTGAAGGAATTGGCATCGGATGAAACCCTGCTGGTGCAATCCGGCAAGCCAGTGGCGGTTTTTCGCACGCACGAATACGCGCCGCGAGTGTTACTCTGCAATTCCAATCTGGTCGGGCATTTCAACAACTGGGACAAGTTTCATGAGTTGGATCGCGCCGGACTGATGATGTACGGCCAGATGACGGCGGGCAGCTGGATCTACATCGGCACACAGGGAATTTTGCAGGGCACGTACGAAACTTTTGCCGCAGCGGCAAAAAAACACTTTGGCGGCAGTTTGCAGGGCAAACTGGTCGTAACGGGCGGCCTCGGCGGCATGGGCGGCGCCCAGCCGCTGGCCGCCACGATGAATGGCGCCGCGTTCCTCGGAATTGATGTGGATCCCGAGCGGATCAAGCGCCGGGTAAAGACCGGGTACTGCGATGTGATGGTCACTTCGCTCGATGAAGCGTTGCGCATCCTGAAAAATGCCGTCCGCACAGGGGAAGCGACGTCGGTCGGATTGGTTGGGAACTGCGCGGATCTGATCCCGCAGCTGGCAAAGCGTGGCGTGGTGCCGGATTTGTTGACAGACCAAACCAGCGCACACGATCCTGTCGGGGGTTACGTACCGAACGGAATGACTCTTGCAGCGGCGCTGGAATTACGGAAAAACAATCGCGACGAATACAAGAAACGCTCCATGGCGGCGATGGCCGGCCATGTCCAAGGAATGCTGGACTTGCAGAAACTGGGCGCCGTGACGTTCGACTATGGAAACAACATTCGTACGTTTGCCTTCGAACAGGGCGTACGGAACGCCTACGACTTTCCCGGATTTGTGCCCGCTTACATTCGTCCGCTGTTTTGCGAAGGCCAAGGTCCGTTCCGCTGGGCTGCCCTGTCAGGCGAGCGCTCAGACATCGCCCGCACCGATCAACTGGTACTGGAGATGTTTCCAGGGAACGAACACCTGGCCCGCTGGATCAAGCTGGCCCAGAAGCGGGTAAAATTCCAAGGTTTGCCAGCAAGAATTTGCTGGCTGGGCTATGGAGAACGTGAAAAATTCGGCTTGGCGTTGAACGAGCTGGTGGCCAGGGGCGAGTTAAAAGCTCCCATTGTGATTGGCCGGGACCACCTGGATTGCGGCTCGGTGGCTTCGCCGTTTCGCGAGACGGAATCGATGCTGGATGGTTCCGATGCCATTGCGGATTGGCCCCTTCTCAATGCACTGGTCAGTACTGCCAGCGGCGCGTCATGGGTTTCAATTCACAATGGCGGTGGTGTGGGCATTGGTTATTCCCAACATTCTGGACAGGTTACGGTGGCCGACGGCACGACGGAAATGGCCGCACGCATCGAACGCGTGCTGAGCAACGACCCGGGCATGGGCGTCGTGCGGCATGTCGACGCGGGATATCCACAGGCCATCGAATTTGCCAAGAAAAACGGCGTAAAAGTCCCGATGTTGTAAAAAATGTGTTCTTTTCGCGACAATTCTTCGATAACCGATTGTTTTGTGTGTGAATAAAAGATAACGTCGGTTGCCAGCTGCGCATCCAAAAACTTTGAGAGGCTTTTGCATGTATGTGATTCTTGGCGCAACCGGGAATATTGGATCGGTGCTCACAAATACCCTGCTGGCCAGAGGAGAAAAGGTCCGGGTAGTTGGGCGCGACGAGGGCAGACTGCGCCGGTTCGCCAATCGCGGGGCCGAGACCTTTGTCGGAGATATAAGCGACGTAGCCGGTTTGACAAGGGCCTTGACGGGCGCGCGAGCGGCATTTTTGATGATTCCACCTTCGACGAACTCCACCGACTATCGTGCCGACCAGCAGAAATACAGCGCTGCGATTAGCGCGGCAGCCCGGGAATCAGGCCTGCAGTATGCTGTGAATCTCAGCAGTTTTGGCGCACAGGCGGCTGCGGGCGCGGGACCAATTTCGGGACTTCATTTTGCCGAGAAAAACTTGAATGCCATTGAAAAGCTGAACGTACTGCACCTGCGCGCGGCGTATTTCATGGAGAACCACCTGCAAGGGATCAGTTTGATTCAGACCATGGGACTGTATGGCGGAGCCGTAAGGGGCGACTTGAAAATTCCGCACATCGCCACGCGCGATATTGGCAGCTTTGCCGCAGAACGTTTGCTGAGTTTGGATTTCTCCGGCAAGCAGACCCGCGAATTACTGGGGGAACGCGACCTGACCATGAATGAGGCAACGGCCATCCTGGGTCGCGGAATCGCAAAACCCGACCTGCTCTACATGCAGTTTCCCTACGAACAGGTGCAGCAAGTACTGGTTCAAATGGGAGTGGCACAGAAAACTGCGGTACTGTATGTCGAGATGTTCGACGGTATCAACAAAGGGATTGTTGCCGCCGAAGAGCCGCGCTCGGCGGAAAATACCACACCAACGAGTTTTGAGACTTTTGTACAAGACGTTTTTGGGCCTGCTTATCGCGGGCAGGCAGCAACCGCCTGAGACACCGGAGCGCGAGCCTTGGCGGGTGCAAAGCGGCGCTCCATCCTGCATACTAACGGGCGTTGAGCCAGTTCCTCCTTATTGTTGGTGCTTCGCAATTGCTGACCATGCGCGGACGCGGTCCGCGTCGAGGTAGTTCCCTTTCAAACTTGAGCATAATCCCGGACGGCGCGCTGCTGCTGCGCGATGGAATCATTGCCGCTGTGGGCCCGCGTAGCAAAGTAGAATCGCTGCCGGCAGCAAAGCGGGCGGAAAAGCTGGATGTGCGTGGACGCGTAGTGCTGCCCGGATTCGTCGATTCGCACACGCATCTTGTTCACGCGGCAAGCCGGGCCGAAGAATATGAATTAAAGATCCGAGGAGCGAGCTATGAAGAGATTGCCCGCAAGGGCGGTGGAATCCTTAACTCGGTTGCGAAGTTGCGTGCGGCGACCGCAGAATCGCTAAAACTGCGAGCGCGGGCGGCGCTTCAAAGATTCTCAGCGCATGGAACGACAACCATCGAAGCCAAAAGCGGATATGGACTCGATGCCGTCAGCGAAATGAAGATTTTGACCCTGCACCAGGAGCTGGCCAGGGAGCAGCCGGTTGCCATTGCCTCTACCTTTCTGGGGGCCCATGTGGTTCCACCGGAATTTCGCGCGAAGCCGGGCGGCGCCGATAAATACGTCGCGCTGCTTGCCGAAAAACTCATTCCTGAAATTGCCGCGAAACGGCTGGCGGAATTCTGCGATGTATTTTGCGACCGCGGAGCTTTCACTCGGGCGCAGTCAAAATATGTGCTGAGCCGCGGGCAGGAACATGGACTGGTTCCCCGGCTGCACGCAGAGCAGCTTTCTCGAACCCGCGCCGCACAACTTGCTGTCGAACTGCAAGCAGCCAGTTGCGATCATTTGGAGCAGATCAACGCGAACGATGTGCGAGCACTTGCTGCATCAAACACGGTGGCCACTCTGCTGCCGGGGTGCGACTTTCATCTGGGTTTACAGAAATATGCGCCGGCCCGGGCACTGATTGAAGGCGGAGCTATCGTCGCACTCGCCACCGATTATAATCCGGGGACCAGTCCGACCCTGAGCATGCCGATGATCTTGTCGCTGGCTTGCACGCAATTGCGAATGACTCCGGCCGAAGCGCTAACGGCATCGACGATAAATGCGGCCCATGCTTTGCGGCGGCAAACGACCATCGGGTCGCTCGAAGTTGGCAAACAAGCGGACATAGCGGTTTTCGACGTAGCCGATTATCGGGAAATTCCCTATTATTTTGGAGTGAACACCTGCTGGATGACCTTGAAACGCGGCCAGGTAATTTGTTCGGCAGCAGCAAATGCCCAGTACGTTTCGCAGGCGGGTAGCAGACCGCAGCCCCGTTAGGACAAACCGATCCGATGAAGAGACTGATTGAGTGCGTGCCGAATTTTTCTGAAGGACGCGACCCCGCAAAAATCGATGCCATTATTGCGGCGATGAGCAAGGTTCCCGGCGTTTATGTGCTCGATCACGAAATGGACGCGGACCACAACCGCTGCGTGGTCACGCTCGCCGGCGATCCGGATGCGGTTGGTGAAGCAGCCGTTCTGGGTGTTGGCAAGGCGATGGAACTAATTGACCTGACCAAGCACACCGGGGCGCATCCCCGCGTTGGGGCCACCGATGTCGTGCCGTTTATCCCGATTGAAGGCGTAACAATTGAAGATTGCGTGGCTTTGGCCAAGCGCGTGGGCAACGAAATCTGGAAGCGGCATCGCATTCCTGTGTTTTTTTACGAGGCGGCAGCGACGCGGCCGGATCGCACAAATCTGGAGAATATCCGCAGGGGACAATTCGAAGGCCTGCGTGAAGAGTTGAAGCACAATCACGATCGCCAGCCCGATGTGGGTGAGCCCAAGTTGCATCCGACGGCGGGCATCACGGTCGTGGGCGCGCGCAAATTCCTGGTGGCCTACAACGTAAATCTCAACACCTCTGATATTTCCATCGCCAACAATATTGCCAAGGCCATCCGCTTTTCCTCCGGGGGATTGCGCTACGTGAAGTCCATGGGTGTGGAATTGAAAGCGCGAAATCTGGCACAGGTTTCCATCAACCTGACCGACTTTGAGCGAACCCCCATGCATCGCGTGTATGAAATGGTGAAACGCGAAGCAGAACGTTTCGGAGTGGTCCCCGTGGGCAGTGAAATCGTAGGTCTTGTTCCGAAAAAAGCGATTGAGATGGCCGCGGACTTCTTTTTGCAATTGGAGAATTTCTCGCCGGCACAGGTTTTCGAAAATAAACTGCAAGCGGCCCTGATTGGGGCGCCCATCGCTGCCACCGACGGAAAGCTAGCCACTCTGGCGCGTCCGTTTTTGGATGCCGTTGCCGCGCCCACGGCCACTCCGGGTGGCGGCAGCGTTTCCGCGTTTGCCGCAGCGATGGCAGCTTCGCTGGGGCAAATGGTCGCAGGGCTTTCGCGCCGGAAAAAATCACAGGCGGAGTTTGTGGATCAACTCTCCGCATCGCTCGACGAGTTACGGCTGGTTGCAGATGATTTGGCGCAGGCCGTCGATCGCGATGCCTGGTCCTACGACGCGGTAATGGCTGCGTTTAAGCTGCCGCAAGCAGACGCGGAGGAGACCAGGAAACGCGACGAGGCGATTCAAGCGTCCACAAAAATTGCAGCGGAAGTGCCCCTAAAGGTGGCTGAAAGTACAGTTGCTCTTCTCGAACGTCTGGGACAACTTGAACCTATCGCAGCGGCATCCATGAAGTCAGACTTGCAGGTAGCGCGGTATATGGCCGTGGCCGGAGCCAATGGAGCTTTGGCCAATGTGGAAATCAACCTCGAGGGCCTCGCCGATGTCTCCTACGTAACGTCCATGCGCGGAAAAATCGCCGAGCTCAGGAAAAGGTTAAACTAGGCACAACCTGGACGCGAATGCAGGAATGAGAATTTTTGTGATATTGGAAAGGAGCTTTTAATGAAGATGAGTCTGAAATCCGTCGTTGCGGCGGTAGCCGTCGTGGCCCTGGCGCTCACGATGCCGAAACCGGCCCTCGCGGGACGTCTGGGCGCCGATAAAATTGCACTCTTCCCCAAGGAAATAGCCGAGGTTGGCTACGCGGATTTGAAAAAGGCGCGTACCCTCAAGTGGTTTGGGCAACTGCAGGAACAGCTTCTCCCGGAGCGTTTCCGGCAATTTGAAAAATTTCTGGCATCTGCCGGAATCGACCCCAACACGCAGATTGAAGAACTGGCCTGGGGCCTGGCGCCCCAAGGCGTGACCGCAAAGACCTCCGGAACGGGATCATCGGCGGTGCCAACGGGTGAGCAAATCGTTGGAATCGCGATGGGCAATTACAATCCAGACTCCACGGAAGCCTATTTTAAGCAGCAGAAATTGCCTACCTTTAAAGCGCACGGCTACACGCTCTATGCGTTTGGCACGGGATCTGGACCGAACGATTTGTTCTTTCTGTTCATGGACTCGAGCACCGCAGCATTTGGTCATCGCGCGTTGCTTGAAAAAATGATCGATGTTCGTTTTGGTGGCCAGGACGGGCTGGTTGGCAATGACGCGATTTTTTCCCTCGTCAATGAAGCAAACACCGGAAGCACGGTGTGGTTGGTGCTGAATCCGGCTTATACGCGGCTCGCGATGAAGCAGCTTGTTCCGGAAATCGATCAATTCCCGGAAGCCGCAAAGCTCGTGACGCGCATGAAAAACGCCATCATCAATGTGGATGCCGGCAGCGGAGTGGATGCCAAGGTCCAGACGGTGTGCGGTTCAACCGACGATGCCAATACTCTCGGGCAACTTCTGCAGGCAGGTTTCCTGTACAAACGCTATCAGGCGCAGAAAGACAATCCCGACCTGGCAGCGCTACTCGACCAGGCCCGCGTAAGTCCTTCCGGCGACCGCGTCAGTTTGTCACTAAGCCTGAGCGACGACCAGATGACTTCACTCATCAAGAAAAATACGTTTGCTCTGAAGATGTAGATCTCTTATGGTCAGCCCGAAGCAGCAGGGGCCGTATGGCTTGCAGCCATGCGGCCTTTCTCTTTTGTCGAACAGAATTGAGGATCCGAACTAGGCATTGGAAGTGGAATGCGGAATATATTTTGTAAGGCGAGTTATCGCACAAGCGCCTTGGGTTTCATATTGAACCCGGTCCACGCTGTGCAGAGCGCTTCCAGAAAACGCCCCGCCACCTTGAGAGGCAAATCCGGCGACGGTGTCGAGGCCGACTGCTGGCGTTCCCTCACCGCTGTAACTTAGAGCGATTTCAAGCCGATCGGGATAACGAGAAATAGTGACGTCTACGGACTGGTGCGGCGGCGTCAAGGCCTCAAACGTCTCCTGGCAGGCCGCCAAGGTGGCCGCCTGCAGGTTTGCCACATCCTGAGTTTCCAGCCCCGCGGCATCGGCCAGGTAGCGTACAGCGCCGCCAGCCGCGGCAGCGAGGCGCGGGTCGGCATCAATTCTAAGATGATACTCTCGAACTTCAGTGGCCACGGTTTTCGGCTAGTGAAACATCGCAGGCTTCCCTGCATTCCGGACAATAGTAGAGACCGTCAGAGCAGAGGCGGACATTGTGCTGCCCTTTGCAGATGCTGCAGTATTTCTCACACAAGCAATCGTGCTCGGTTTTGTCACAGATGGAACAAACCACCTGACTGCGCATGGGGCGCCCCCAAAGAAAACTGTACCTGAGTACTGCTGGTGGCAGCAAGTAGCGAGGCAGGCGAGGACGGCCCGTTGCACAACGGCGTCGGTCAGCAAGCGTGTAGTCCGTTGCCGCGGGCTGCTTTGACGGCCTTGGACCTGCATGTTAGTATGAATTTCCGCCTCGAGAAAACGAATGGAATCTTCCCCAACTCCTGTCCTTGGTGCGCTTCGCAAGACGCCGTTGCACGCCGTTCACCGCAAATTAGGCGCAAAAATGGTGGATTTTGGCGGCTGGGATATGCCCGTTGAATATCCAGCGAGCGGCGGTCTGATTGCTGAGCATAAAGCGGTGCGCGGCGGTGTTGGGGTATTTGATGTCAGCCACATGGGCGACATCCGCATCCGGAGCGGCAGCCAGCCCGGCGGCGCTTTACAGGCTGTTCAACACATCAGCATGAACGACGCGTCGCTGCTGGCCATCGGACAAGCTCACTATTCCGCAATGCTATATCCGGAAGGAACCTTTGTCGATGACGTGATCGTGCATCGCCTTGAGGAAGACGATTATTTGCTGGTCATCAACGCGGGTACGCGGGAAAAGGATATCAACTGGGTCCGCGAGAACACCAAATCGTTTGATTGCGTTGTCCAAGAGTTGAGTGACGCATACACGCAGTTGGCAATTCAGGGCCCGCGTGCAATTGATGTGCTGCGGAAGCTGACCGACGTGAATTTGAGCGAAATCAAAAACTATTGGTTCGCGCATGGCACCGTTTGCGGACTCAAGAATACGCTCGTCGCTCGAACGGGTTACACCGGTGAAGACGGATTTGAGATTTATGTTCCGTCCGAGGTCGCCACCAGCGAGCGGGTGTGGGAGGAAGTTCTGGCGGCGGGCCGGGAATTTGGCATCGTCCCCTGTGGGCTCGGATGCCGCAACACGCTGCGCCTTGAATCAAAAATGGCACTCTACGGGCATGAAATCAGCGAAAGCATCAACGTCTGGGAAGCGGGTCTCGGCCGCTACTGCAAAATGGAAAAAGGCGATTTCATCGGGCGCGACGCTCTGGCGAAAGCGCAATCGTCAGCCCCGACTCGCGCACTGGTCGGCCTGGAAATGATCGAACGCGGCATCGCGCGAGACGGCTACTGCTGTTGCAACGAAGCCGGCGAGGTCATCGGCGTGGTGACCAGCGGCTCCCCTTCTCCAACCCTCGGGAAAAACATTGCGCTGGCCTACGTTCCTCCGGCGCTGGCGGCCAGTGGAACGACAATTCTCGTCGAAATTCGCAGTCAGAAGGCCAAAGCGCAAGTCGTTCCAACTCCTTTTTACAAGCGGGCGAAGAAGTCCACAAATTCGGGTGTACCGGCGAAGCTTTGAGTCGAATCAAAGGAGCATTTATGAAAACATTGGCGGTCGCTGCTTTTTGTGCAATTGCTCCGCTGGCGATAGCGGCGGCTCCCCGCGCGCCAAAATTGGCTTGGTCGGCACTTCAGCAAACCCCTGCGCCCCAGCCGCAAGGCAACAGCAACCCGTCCTCTCCCGATGCCCTAGCGACGCCGGTTAAGACCGATCCCGCCGTTGAGGCCTCCATCCGCCACATGTTTGAGGTCGCAGATATGAAGACGGCCATCCAAGACACTCTGGCAAAATCGGCAGAGAACGTACGAGGAACTCTGCGGACTGCTTTGCCTCCTGGCGCCTATCGCGAGACCTTAATCGATCTCTTTTTTGCAAAATTCCAGAGCAAATTTACGCCGGACAAGCTGATTGATATTTGTGTCCCCATCTACGCCAAGTACTGTTCGAAAGAGGAGATAGATCGTCTTTCCGTATTCTATTCCACCCCTCTGGGCAAGAAATCCCTGTCCGTTACGCAAAAAGCCACTTTTGAAATCCAACTGATCTCCATGAAGCAGGGGGAACTATGGGGACGCGAATCGATGATGGAAGTTTTGGCAGAGCATCCGGACTTGGCGAAAGCTTTGGAAGCTGCCTCTGCGGGGCCGAAGAACTAGGATTTGCTGCACTTGCAGTTTAAACAAAATTCTTGGGGAGAGTGGCACCATGACGTACCCAACTGACCGCCGCTACACGAAAGAACACGAATGGGTTTCGGTGAATGGCGATATCGCCACAATCGGAATCACCGACTACGCACAGCATGAACTCGGCGATGTGGTGTTCGTAGAGCTGCCGAAGCCGGGCACCAAGGTAGAAGCCGGCAAATCGTTTGGCACGGTGGAATCCGTCAAAGCGGTAAGCGAAATTTATGCTCCTGCCGCTGGCGAAGTCGTCGAAGCAAATCCTGAATTGCACAACACGCCGGAAAAGCTCAATACCGACCCGCACGATTCGGCGTGGCTCATCAAGATCAAGCTGGCGAACGCTGCCGACCTCAATGCACTTATGGACGGACCCGCCTACGACGCCTACATTGCCGACAAGGCGGCCTCTGCTTAATGCGCTATCTCCCCAAGAGTCCTGCCGAAAGGCAGGACATGCTCGCCTCCATCGGCGCCAAGTCCATTGATGATCTGTTTTCGAGTATTCCGGAACGCTACCGGCTGCGCGAAGCGCTGAATATTCCCGGGCCGTACTCGGAAGCCGAAGTTATCCAATATTTCAAGGCTCGCGCGGCGGAAAATTCCTTTGGTTACAGCAGTTTTCTCGGCGCCGGAGTTTACAACCACCTGCGCTCGGTCATCACGGACACCATTATTCAGCGCGGCGAATTTCTTACTTCTTACACACCCTATCAGGCGGAGATAACGCAGGGCACGCTGCAAGCGATCTTCGAATTCCAGACGTTGATGTGTCAGCTCACCGGCCAGGAAGTCGCCAACGCTTCGATGTACGACGGCTCAACGGCGATGACTGAAGCGGTTTTGATGGCCGAACGCTTGACCAGCCGTACCCACGTGCTGGTGGCGCGCTCCATACATCCTGAATATCGCGCTGTCCTTACGACCTACGCCAAGAATTGCGGGCTGCACGTTGCAGAAATTCCTTATACATCGAGCGGCGCAATCGATGAAAAGGCCCTGCAGGCGGCGTTGACGAATGAGGTTGCCGCAGTCGTCGTGCAATCACCAAATTTCTTCGGGGTGATCGAGTCGGCCGAATCCATCGTGGACAAAATTCGAAGGCGGCTCTCTTGGCTTGTTGCGCCCTCCTGCCGAAGCCGACATTGTGGCCATGGAAGGGCAAAGTTTCGGGCTGGCACCCAGCTACGGCGGGCCTTTTGTCGGCGTGATTGCCTCCCGCGACAAATTTGTTCGGCAAATGCCGGGACGCCTTGCCGGCCAGACGGTCGACACCCAAGGAAATCGAGGATTTGTGCTGACGCTGGCGACGCGCGAACAACATATCCGCCGGGAAAAGGCTACGTCCAATATCTGCACCAATCAGGCCCTCTGCGCGTTGGCCGCGACGGTGCACCTGGCCCTGCTTGGCAAAGAAGGATTGCGCGAAGTGGCGCAGCAAAACCTTTCCAAGGCGCACTTTGCCCTGAGCGAGCTCACAAAAATACCCGGCGTCACGCGGGTATTTGACGGGCCATTTTTCAACGAGTTCACGCTGGAGTTTCCACGTTCCGTAAAAATGGTCAATACCCAACTGCTTCGTGACAATATCGTTGGACCCTATGCTCTGGGCACAGCATATCCCGAGCTGACGAAACACGCGCTGGTTTGCGTCACGGAAACAACCACGCGAACCGAAATCGAGAAATTTGCCGTAGCGTTGCGACGCGCGCTTGAACAACCACTGTAAATAGCGATCAGGCGGCGCAGGCAAACCGCGCCCTAAAAAGAAACCGAGAACATGAGCGACAAAATCAAAAAGGCATCGCGACACACAAACCAAAACGAAGGACTCATCTTTGAAAAGTCTTCGCCGGGAAAACGCGCATTCGAATTGCCTCCACTCGACGTACCACCGGTGGACGCTCTGAGCTCACTCGGCACCCATCTGCGAACCAATGGTGTCGAAGGGTTTCCGGAAGTCAGTGAAATCGAAGTTCTGCGCCACTTCACCCGTCTTTCCACCTGGAATTACGCAATCGACCTCGGCATGTATCCGCTTGGTTCCTGCACCATGAAATACAATCCACGCGTGAACGAGTTTGTTGCCCGGCTGGATGGCCTGGCCACCGAACACCCGTATCAACCGCAGGAACTTTCCCAAGGGTGTCTGAAAATTCTGCGGCTCCTTGAACAGTGCCTGCTCGAAATTACCGGCATGGACGCCATCACTCTGCAGCCGGCCGCAGGCGCGCAAGGCGAAATGACCGGCTTGCTGCTGATCCGCGCTTACCTGGAGAAACAAGGCAACGCTCGCAAGAAGGTCTTGATCCCCGATTCCGCACACGGCACCAATCCAGCCACTGCAGTCATCGCCGGCTACGAAGTGGAAAACATCAAATCGGAATCGCATGGACAGATTGATGTTGAAAAATTGCGCGAACTGGTGACCGAAGACGTCGCCGCATTAATGATTACCAACCCTTCGACTCTGGGAATTTTTGAACAGCGCATTCCGGAAATTGCCGAAATCCTGCACGCCAAAGGGGCCCTGCTGTACATGGATGGCGCAAATATGAACGCGCTCACCGGAATCACCAGACCCGGCGATTTTGGCGTAGACGTGATGCACCTGAATCTGCACAAGACCTTTTCGACGCCCCACGGCGGTGGCGGTCCGGGCACGGGCCCGGTCGCGATGAAGAAACTCCTTGAGCCTTTCCGGCCCGTGCCGATTCTCGTTGAAAAAGATGGCGGACGCCTGGCGCTGGAAAGCGTGCGGCCGGATTCCATCGGAAGAGTAAAAGCCTT
>Ga0193726_1000170_pt1 | contig 89672 bp, 79 predicted proteins | sample H2c1metaG_FD_144928 | JGI IMG/M metagenome (GOLD analysis project Ga0193726, IMG submission 144928) | Soil microbial communities from a riparian zone of the East river system, Colorado, United States - H2c1 | ecosystem: Environmental > Terrestrial > Soil > Riparian zone | place: USA: East River... | reverse complement strand
TGGGCGCGGCCGAGCAGCATCGCTGGCATTTCGAGGCCGAGCGCTTTCGCAGTCTTGAGATTGATACTCAGCTCGAATTTTGTCGGTTGGTAAAACGGGATATCTCCCGGATTGGCACCTTTAAGAACTTTATCGATGAGGTTGGCGAGGCGGCGAAAAGTGTCCACTAGGTCGATCGAATAAGCCATCAGTCCGCCGAATTCGACGAATTCGCGGTAAGAATAAATTGCGGGAATCCGGCCTTTCGCGGCCAATTCGACAATCGTGTCACGATTGGTGAAGTTCTCGGGTTCATCAGATACCATGAACGCATCCGCTCGATCTTGTTCCATTGATCTGAAGACGCGTTGGTACTCTGCCTCGTCAAAAGCGCTCAGCATAACAGGCGACAACGAAATGCCTGCCTGTTTGGCCGCCTCTCGCACTGCCGCGCCTCTTGGATCTTCCCAGAATGGTCGCGATGCAAGGTAACCGACGGTGGACAGTTTTGGCATCGCCTCGACCAGCAGCCCCATACGTTTGCCAATGATTTCCAATCCCCCAGCGATAGTCACTCCTGTGATGTTGCCGCCCGGCCGCGCGATGCTTGCCACAAGTCCCATTGCAATCGGATCGATGATCATCGTGACAATCGGGACTGTCGTCGTGGCCATTTTGAAGTCTAACGATAGACGACCGCCCGCCGCCAAAATCAAGTCGGGCTGCGTGTTGACGACATCGCGGGCCAGTTCGACATAGCGTTCGGGGCGCCCTTCTCCGGAGTAGCGTTCCACCACGAGGTTTTGGCCCTCGACGTAGCCAAGGCGACTTAACTCCTCGAAAAAAACGCGATAATTCGGTCTACCGCTTACGCTCATTGCGCTGACGTTACCCGCCGAGCTAACCAAAGCGATCCGCTTCATCTTCGCCGGTTGCTGCGCTCGGGCCGCGAGTGGCCACGTCGCTACCGTGCCACCAAAAAGCGTGATGAACTCGCGGCGCTGCATGTGTCCCCCAAGAATACGTCTCGTCCTGTGCCTAAAGCCTAGCACTTTGCGAATGGGCCGCGAGTGAGAAATGGCACCCAACCGGCCTCAGACATTGATCAGGCTCGATGTCTCAGTTGGGTCAAAAACGGAAATCGGGCCCCGCAATCCTGACTTCCGTTCTTCCCTCAACAGCAGACATTCGCCAACGCGGCGGTCACGTCCGAAAAGTGCCAATAGCGGAAATATGACGGACGTTGCGGCACCTCGCATTTGTGCCGAAGCTGACATAGCTACAGGGATATCAGCAGCATTTATCCCAAAGCTCTCTGCAAGGCATGGTTCATCTCGTCCGCCCAGCTTGGATTGTGAGTCTTGAGAGGCGCCAAGACATCGTCGGGTTGTCTTGTCATGCTGTCCATCTGTCGCGCGAAGGCAAAGTCGTTGGACATGCTCCAAGAATGGTGGATTTTGTAAAATTTCGGAACAATTCGGCGCTCAATTCAGGACTTTTCGGCGTCCGGCCGGCAAATCTAAGCGCCTCAATCCACATACCGAACAGGAGGTTTTCCATGACTATCCTTGAGGCGACCAGGACTGGCGACGATGCTTTTGCTGCCCGGAAAAAGCGTTCGTGGTCAAGAGCGGCGCGGGCTATCGCTCCGAGCAAGGCAGCGATTACGAGCCCGGGGTAAGCGCGGAAACCGTCGGCTCGAAATCGATTTGGCTCGGAATGATTACCTTGCCGCACGGGAAACGAACCCGCGCGCACGTGCACGTTCTCTTCGCCCGCGACTTCGCGGGCATGCTCGATGCAAAGCTGCGTGACTGAGTTGCACGCCCTGCTGTTTGAGAATGTCCTCGCCGAGGTAAGGAAGCGAGTGTAACTTTTGCAAGAACGCGCCGTGCTCAGTGGGACGGAGGGCCGTGACATTGGGCGACTGACACCTCTGAAGCGCAAATGGGAACAATCATCAATCTGTATGTGATTCCGCGAAAGCAGAATCCGAACGACCTTCGCGCCGCTCAAGTTGCAGAAATTATCGTGAGCGAACACCTCGTCGCGCCACCCGTGGTAATTGGCCCCGCGTTTATGGAGCATGGGCGGTTGGCGGAGCCGCAGTTAGCGGGGTTGTTGATGCAGCCGCAGTTCGCCGACGATCCATCTGTTGGCGCTAATTATGCACGCCTCTCGCAACGATATCTCGAAGTGCCGGTAACCTTCGCTGACTTCGGTCGGGCGAACGAACCGCAAATCGTCGCTTTCAGTCGGCTGGATGAGACCAATCCGGCTGTCCGAAACGATTTTAGCCACTACGCCGGCTGGGAATGCTCCGTCGGAATTTACACGGTTCCCCGGGGATTTCGGCTGCTGCTCGTATCCGAGTTTTGTGATGATCCTCTATTTGATGGGACAATATTCGAATGGATCCATCTCCAGGGAAAATCTGCGCCATGGCTCGACATCTATCATGGGTCTTGTCTTGATCGGGCGGTTCGAACTGTTTGGCCTGAGGTAGACGTCGTAGAGCATGACTCGCTGTGATTGATGCTCGTTATTTGCGGTGCTCGGCCGGCCGGCTTGCCATGGCGCGAAGGACGGCCTTCAGCGCCGCTTGCGCTGTCGCGGGCGGCGCTCCGTCGGCTGCGTGGGCGCGTAGAGGCGGACGAGCTCCTGCACCGTCGTGACGAACCGCTCGCGCAGTTCCAAGGGTTCGACGACCTCGGCGTCGGCGCCGAGCGCGATCAGACCGGACGCGGCCCGGTCGATCGACTCGATCGGGATCGTGACGCTGAGCCAGCCGTCGGCATCCGGCGGCGTCGCCGTCTCGGCGGCCGCCCGGGCGACCGGCGAGCCGAGCACGTCGAGCTTGGCGAGGCCGCGCGCCGTCACGCGCAGCGTCGCGTTGGAATGGTAGACGCTGGTCTCGAACGCGCGTGATGACGTGACCCAGAACCGCGTCAGATCGAAATCCTTCGGCCGTTTGAACGACTCCTCGGTCACTGCGAGGTCGATGATGTTGGAGACACGATAGGTGCGCGGCTGATCGCCGACCTGCGCGACCAGATACCAGACGCCTGCCTTGAGCACGAGGCCGAGCGGCTGCAACCGGCGCTCGACCGCGCCCTCGGCTCGCCGGTAGTGCACGTCGAGGCACTTCTCGTTCCACACCGCGTTGGCGATCGTCGGCAGCAGCCTGGCGTCATCGGCACTGCGGAACCAGCCAACCGGATCGAGGTGGAACCGCGCGGCGACGCGGCCTGCGTTTGCGCGTGCGCGTTCGGGCAATGCCGCGCTCAATTTCAGTTGGGCCGCCGTGAGCACGTCGGCGAGCCCAAGTTGCGCGGCCGGTCCAGGCAGGCCGGCCAGCGACAGCGTTTCGGCCTCGGCGGGCGAAAGACCCGTGAGCTTGGTGCGGTAGCCGTCGAGCAACTGGAATCCGCCGCTCGGGCCGCGATCCGCATAGATCGGCACCTCCGCGGCGCTGAGCTGATCGACGTCACGATAGATGGTGCGAACCGAAACCTCGAACTCGCTCGCCAGCGCTTCGGCCGTCATCCGGCCGCGGGCTTGCAACAGCAACAGGATCGACAACAACCGGCTCGCTCGCATTTCCACAACCTAGCAGAAAATACCTGACATGTGTTGACAGGTATGGCGGCGTATAACCGGTGCAGCAATCGCCGAGGCCGTCACGGTTCGGCAGAAACCTGAAATAAGACACTGAAATAACAGCGATATTTGTTTCGGTGGTCGCAACGCAGAGAAACAGGAGGCGATCATGTCGACAGTCTTGCAGGAGCGCCATCAGCCGATCACCGCGCCCAAACTTCGGGACCGAGTTCCGGCGCAACGTGTGACCCCGCGGGAATCGGCCAGGCACGAGGCGGCGGCCGCCGTTCCCAATCGCTCGGTCGAGGCACCGCGTGGGCGCTGGCGCCTGATCCTGGGCTCGATCGTCGCGACGCTGCGCGAGTGGCGCCGCCGCCGCGTGGGGCGCCACGAGCTCGCTAGCCTTGACGCGCGGACCCTGCGCGACATCGGCATCGACCCCGGCGTCGTCGACTACGAGATGTACCAGTGGTTCTGGCGGCCACCTCGCGATTGGCGAGATTGATCTCCATGGCGGCGAACGCAACGGCCGTCATGGTGGCACTCGCGACCGCAGACGACGGCGGCCGGAGATGGCCCGGCACCGCGCTGATCACGGCATCTGCCATCGCTTTCAGCCTGGCCGGGCTCATCGACCTCGACGTCTGGACGGTTTTGTTCTGGCGCGCCCTGTTTGGCGGCGGCTTCATCGCCGGTTACATCGTCTGGCGTGAAGGCCGTCGCGTTCTCCCGGCGATTCGCCAGACCGGGATCGCCAGCCTCGTGGCGCTCGTCGGTGCCGTCGTGATAATCAGCGGCGCGCTCGCCTCTGGTCACCTGCTCGGTGACCTGCTCGCGCTCATCATGACGATCCTGATATCGGCGATGATGGTGATCGTGCGCCGCAATCGCGATATCTCGATGCTCCCCGCCGCATGCCTCTCCGCGTTCCTGTGCGCCGTCATCGTCGCGCCGGTTTCGCATCCGCTCGCCGCAACGGCACACGATTTCCTCTACCTCGCGCTGTTCGGCACGATGCAGTTCGGCCTCGGCCTGCTTTTGTTGACGCTCGGTACGCGGCTCTTCTCCGCAACACGGTCAGCACTGATCGGAAGCCTGGAGACGCCGCTTGCGCCCGCATGGGTCTGGCTCGCAGTCGGGGAGATCCCGGCGGTCGCAGGCGGTCGTCGGCGGACTCATCGTCATGGCCGCAGTTCTCGCCGACATCCTGCTCAAGAAATCCGGCGCAGTGCCCGAGCGTGTGGAGCAGGCGGCGGCCTGACACTTGTTATCCTGGGAGGCAGCTTTGGAGCTTTTCGTCTTCGCCCGCTTTCACGCCCGGGAGGGCCAGGAAGCCGCGCTCGCGCAAGCCATTTGCGAATCGGTCACTGCGTCCCGCGAGGAGGCTGGCTGCCTGAATATTCACGCCTTCCGCTCGGTGCGCGATCCTCGCCTGTTCTACATCCACTCGCGGTGGAAGGACGAGGCCGCGTTCGATCTTCACGCCGAGCTACCGCACACGGTGCGCTTCCTCGCCCGCGCGCGGCCGTTGATCGATCATGCGCTCGACGTGACGCGGACGGAGCGGTGCGCGTTCTGATCCTACCTCGTTACTCCGGGACGGCCCGCACGGCCGGTTGCGATGCCCTGCGACTTCGCACTGCGCTCTCGGCGGCACATCGGGCCAGCCATCCGTTGCGTATCTCGCGGGCCGGCAACATCGGCTCAAGTGATGACGCGGCTTTCTCAAACCGGCAGTCAGTTCGGGCGCTGCCTGAATGCCCGAATGGCCTGATTCACCAACTCCGGATGGGAACGCATAGGGTAGTGGCCGCCGTCCTCGATCCGCACCACGGTCAGATCCGGCGCATACGCATCAAGACCGTCGAGCTGTTGCGGCAGGGCATAGGGATCGCGCATCCCCCAGATGACCAGCGTAGGTGCCTTCACCCGAAGCGGGGTGGTTGCGGGTGGCGTGCCAAGACCGGCGAAGAAATGCGCCGCGAGATCTGGCGCACTCTTGGCGGCGCCCTCCGCAAGCGAGGCCGGCACCTTGATCGGATCCGCCCGATAGTAGTTGTACCAAACGGGATATGGGCCGGCCGCCGTGTTGAACTCCCGTTCGTACTGAGACGCTTCGATCTGGGCCGGGTTGGTACTGATCTCGCGGAGGTGAACCGCCGGATGCGGCGCGTTGAGAATGATCAGGCGTTCGACCCGGGTCGGATAAGCGGAGGCGAATACCCAGGCGACGTAACCGCCCCAGTCATTGCCCACGAGAGTGCACCGCTCCATGCCGAAATGGTCCAAGAGACCGTGCACGTCACCAAGCAGACGCGGCATGGCATAAGCCTCGACTGCCTCGGGTGCGTCCGACGGGGGGTAGCCGCGAAGGTTGGGAGCCACCGCCAGGTGATCGCGGCCGAATTCTCTCAGCTGGGATTCGTACAGCAGAGCGCTGTCCGGATGGCCATGAAGGAACAGCATGAGTGGGCCTTCGCCGACCCGGACAAAGAAGAGCCGCGCACCATCGCCGGCGGCGTAGCCGCTTCCAGACGATGGCTCAGCCGTCGCGTGAGCCAAAGCTGCGCCAATCGAGGGGACGACGACGGTCGCCAACCCAAGCCTGGCGCCCGAAACGAGGAGGCGCCGACGCTGGACCTCGTGAGTTGCTGTCACCCGACCTGCCAAGTGAGCCCGCACGAAATGATGGACGCGGCAGCGGAAACTTTAACAACCAAGGAAGACCATTGAAAGCAAGTTGCCGCGCCCGCTAACGAGAACAGCCGGGCCCCTCCGACGCGAACCCGGAGAACCTGTCAAGCCGGAAGGCGTCGGGCGGCGTGCGCTGTGGATCGAGCGCCAAGTCCGCCACCATCGCGCCGATGGCGCTCGCGAACTTGGCACCGTGACCCGAACAGGGCGAAGCAACGATGATCCTCGGATCCTCGGGCAGCCGGTCGATGATGAACTCGTTGCCATCGTCGGCGCGCATGTCGGCTTTCAGCGTATTTGTATAGAGGCAGATATCGCGCTCGAGGATGGGTCCGGCGGCACCGGGCAAGAGTTCGGTTAGCGTTGCCGATACCGTTTTCAACTCTTCGTCGGTGGCCGGCGGTCCCCATTCATCGGGGCCGACCTCAGGACCCTGGTCATGCTGCGCGGCCTTGACGCCGCGGCCCTCGAAGTCGGGAAAGCCGTAGACGAGGCTGCGCCCGCGCTCGATCAGGAAGATGGGGAACTCGCCATAACGGACGGTTTCGGGTTTGGCCGGCCTGAACCAGCCGACCGCCTGGCGCGTGATCTTGAGGTGCCGAGCGAGGCCCGGGACGAAGCCGGAAATCCATGGGCCCGCAGCTACGATGACCTGCCTGGCCATCACCTCTTCGTCCGAAGTCGTAATTCGGATGCCGGCTGGCGTCGGCTGCATCCGCGCTGCGGCCCTGACGATCCGGTCCTCGGCCCCTTCGCGGAAGGCAAGCATCGCCGCCTCGGCCATCAGGATCCCGCCGCTTTCCTGGACCCCGACGTCCCAACCCTCCGGCAGGCGAAAGGCCGGAAAGGCCGAATTGGCCTCGGCGCCAGAGGTCGGACCGGTGATCGGGCCCTTTCGAGCCGCGGCGGCGCGGGACGCGGCGACCATCTTCGATCCGGCAGGCCCCGCTTCGAGCACGGCGCTAGGCTTCAAAATTATCCGTCCCGTGATGGATTCCAGCGTGCGCCAGCCGCTGAAGGCTTGATCACTCAGGTCGGTATAGGCTTCGCTCTCGAAGTTGAAGCGTCGGTAGACGCGGCACGATCCGTGCGAGGAGCCGCGAGCTTCGCCCATGCTCATGGGGTCGAACCCCAACACGTCGGCTCCCTGGCGCACCAGCGAATGGAGCGCCGAGCTTCCCATCAAACCCAACCCGATGATGGCGACTTCACAGCTACGCATGGCGATAGTCTTCCTTCAAAGGCGCCGGTCGAGCCGCAACGGACAAGTCGCCGGCGGCGCCGTCGCCGGTGATAGCGGACCGTTCGCAAAGCTCATTTCTTGCTTTGCGGATAGATCGTCTCGCCGCGCTTGAGCATCGCGACGAAAGCCTCGATCTTCTTCTTCCGACCGGCTTCGGTTTTCATATTGTGAGTGCGAAAGGCCAGCGCGAACCGGTTCTGCGCACTGAGTTTCGCCAGCATTGCTTTTGCTTTGGGCTCTGCATCGATCGCCGCCTGGAGATCGCCGGGGATCTTCATGTCCTTGCCGCTGTTATAGGCGCGCGCCCAGCGCCCGTCGGACTTAGCCGCATCGACTTGTTTTAGCCCATGTTCGGTCATCCGGCCCTCGTTGATCAGCCGTGCGACGTTATCGACGTTGATCCGGCTCCAGATGCTTTTCTTTTGGCGCGGCGTGTAGCGCTGGAGATAGCTCTTGTCGTCGAAACCTTTGCGGATGCCATCGATCCAACCCCAGCAAAGTACCACCTCGATGGCTTGCTTCGGAGTGATCGATTTGAACCCTGAATTCACTTTGTGGATCTTGATCCAGATCTCGTCTTCCTTGAGGTGGTGTTTGCCGAGCCACTCATGGAAACTCTCCGCGTCCTTGAACGCGCGGACTTTATCGGGATTGATTTTTGCGGGTGCCATCAGCAGACCTTGTCGCCCATCACGCCGACGGTCCGCTGCCATAAGCCGTCATCGACGATACGAAGCTGCGTTTCCCAAGAGAAATTCTAACCGCCAAAGACTCAACCCAATTCTGCCGTGATTCGAACCAATGTTTATTGTCACGGCTTTATCACCTCGTGGTGAGGATATTATCCTATCGTCAAGTCCGCAGGAAGCGGCGCATCTGATTGCAAACTGCAAGCGGGCATTTGCCGGTTCAACAGCCGCTCCGCAACGAGAAACAAAAACAACAGACAACAAAAAAATTAAGAGGAAACAGCGAAATGTTCAATCAGTGGTTCGATCTGACTTTGGTGCGGAGTTCCTGCTTGAACCTCCGCTGGGCCATCATCCTATGCGGGACCCTGCTCGCGAACAATGCGAGCGCGGCGCCTGGCGACAATCTGAGCGTGGTGCGCGATCTCACAGGCCGGCTGGGACCGATTATCGGTTCAGCGCTGGCCTGCCCGAACATCACGCGGTCCCGCGTGCAGGTTATTATCGACAAGTTCCAGGCGGCGGTCAGGGAGGCCATCAATGAACCCGACCGCGCCGACATTGCGCGTCTGCTGGACCGCTACGTCGCCGACGGGCGCAGCGCCGTGACAACAGGAAAGACGGATTGCGGGATCGCGGACCGTCAGATCTCCGACCTCGAGCAATCCCTTCACATATCGTCGACCCCGCCCCCCGCGTCGTCACTGACTGCCGCGATCGCCCCCTCCGCGGCCATCGCCGCGACGGCGCCAACCCAGCCGCTTCCTCCGAGCAATGTGCATGGCGTCACCGATCGCGAGATCCGCTTCGGGATCGTCATTCCGTATTCCGGAGGCGCGAAGGAAAACGGCTATAACATCAAGCTCGGAATCGACGTCGCGTTCGCCCGCGCAAACGCCGCCGGAGGCGTGAACGGCCGGCTGCTCAAGCTGATTCCGGCCGACGACGGCTTTGAGCCGACGCGGACGCTCGACGCCATGAAGAACCTCTGGGAAAAGGAGCAGGTGTTCGGCTACGTCGGCAACCACGGGACGCCGACCGCAGCGGTCGCGCTGCCGTTTGCGCTCGAACGACGGGCGCTGTTCTTCGGACCGCTCACCGGCGCCAACGTGGTGCGGCATGATCCTCCGGACCGGTACGTCTTCAATTACCGGCCAAGCTACGCGGAAGAGACCGACGCCGCGGTACGCTATCTCCTGAAAATCCGCAAGCTGCAGCCGCGGCAGATCGCGGTGTTCACCCAAAGCGACTCTTTCGGCGATGCGGGCTTCGCCGGTGTCGCGAAGGCATTTCGCGCGCTTGGCATCAGCGACAGCACGATACTGCGGCTCAACTACGCCCGCAACACGATGGAGTTGGATGATGCCATCAATCAGCTCAAGCAGCAAAAGGTGCCGATCCGCGCGGTCGTCATGGTGGCGACGACACGGCAGGCAGCGAAGTTCATCGAGAAGACCCGCGATCTGTTCCCGGGCATGCTCTATACCAACATGTCATCGGTGGGCGCCAGCAGCCTCGCCGACGAGTTGATGCTGCTGGGACCGCGTTTTACCGACGGTGTCATCGTGACCCAGACGGTGCCCGCGGTGGCCGGCTATTCGAGCGTGGTGATCGAATACAAGGAAGCGCTTGCGAAATATTTCCCCGGCGAGAGTCCGAACTACATATCGCTGGAGGGTTTCATTTCGGCCAACGTGCTGATCGACGCGCTGAGGCGCTGTGGCCCGCAGATCGACACCGAGAGGCTGGTCGATATTCTGGAGAACACCCGCAATCTCGATCTTGGTCTTGGCGTACCGCTCGGTTTCAGCCGCGGCGAGCACCAGGCTTCGCACAAGATCTGGGGGACGGAGCTCGACAAAACTGGAAAATACCAGGCGATCGAACTTGAATGATCGCTCGCGGCGCCTGTCCCGAATATTGGGCAGGTGCCGCACAAGATAGAGCCCTTCGGTCGAAAGGCGCGAGCCTACTCGGAGCCGGTCATACGGTCCTACGCTGGCTCTACCCTCAAGGTGGCGCAAACGGCAGTTATTATGAGCGCCCAGAACCTGCTCCAGAACGAACGAGAGGCAATCGTGCGGAAGGTTATCTTCATGATCGCGAATGTCTTGTTCGGCGCCGTGACGGCTCACGCGGCGCCGGCAACTGCTCACGCTGCTAATGTCGTCGTCGGAGTGAACGTTGCGGGTGTTCAACGCATGAACCAACAGCAGCAGGATGCTTTGATCGAGAAACTGCGAGCAGCTGGCGTGAATACAGTCCGCACTGGCGTCAGCAGTTTGGCGCCGGCCGAGAGTCTGATCAATTTTGTCACCAACGCATACAAGCGGGGCATTGGCACGATCTTCATTGTAAATCCCACCGAAGGCGGCACCGGCCTGCACACTCGGCCTGCGATACCGCCTCACAACTGGCCACAGCCGCCAATGTCCGACGCCGATCCGGATGGTTTCGCAAGGTGGTTCTCTGCTTTGCTCGGCCGCTTCGACGCATCGGAGGTTCGCCTCACGGCGATTGAATTCGGAAATGAAATCAACAACTCCCAATTCAACGGTGACTTTACCCTTGATATGACATCCCACCGCGTGCTGGGAATTAGCGACCTCAACAATCCCAGGGATCCCGAGGCACAAAAGCTCGCCGCTGGCCTTAGGGCTTACCTGAAGGTATTGGCCGCGCTCAAGGATATGCGCGACCATTCCAGACTGAATGGAAAGACACCCATTGTTTCAGCGGGTCTTGTTGGCGGTTTCCCCGGCAAAAGCGGCGGGGCTTTGGATGCGGTCGCAGGCTTTGATACGCTGCTGTTCCTCCGACAAAACGGAATTGACAAATTGGTCGATGGCTACGGAATTCATTCGTATCCGAGCCTGAACCCCAATAGAACGACCGCATACCGCGTCAACGAACTCGACAATGAATTCTTCAAAGCCTGTGGCCACGGCACGAAGCCGTGCTGGGTGACGGAATGGGGCTTTACCAGCAACGACAACAATTGTCCGCTGAAAGACGACACGCGCACCAAGGTCGTATCCGTGATGATCCAGACCTTCAAAATACTGGCTAGTCAGGGCAAGCTGGCAAACACAACGTACTTCTCTTGGGATGATCCCAGCTACGGAATATTCCGCTGCGGCGCTCTGACCGACGCTGGCAAACTGGCGCTGAGTCCAATGTGATGCGGCATCAGGGAGAATGGAGCATCGCTGCAGGACCCCTCATTGCGCAGTTGGGAAAGAACGGCGTGAAGGTCGTCCGGAACGGGATTGGCGACCGCTTCACGCACGTCATTAACCGCGCCCACGTCGACTGATGGTGCTGTTACATTCGCGCAAGCAAAGTCTCGCATTTCAACGCCACATTCACAGCGAGGAACGTGATGAAGAGCCGTATCCTCCGTAGGCTGTGCCGGTTTGGTGCACGCGGCCGAAACCATAGAGTGTGAGGCGCACAATAAAAGAATTCCGCGCGCGAAGGCGCTCCGTTTTCACGCCGGCACCGGCGCAGCACGTACCATTGGCACCGGCCTGAACGTCAAGGCGATCAGGAAAGCGCCGAGGCCCATGATCCATGAGCCGATATAGAGCCAGGCGTAACTAGCAAAGGCGTCGTAGATCAGACCTCCGGCCAGCGGACCCGTCGCCATGCCGAGGCTGCCGGCCATGGCGGTGCCGCCGATCACGGTGCCCATCATTCGCAGCGGAAAATTCTCGCGGGCGAGCGAGGCATAGAGCGGCATGGTGCCGGCATAGATGAAGCCGAACACCGCCGCTACGGTATAGAACGCGGCGAGTTCGCGCACGAAGACGTAACCGAGTGCGCCGAATGCCTGCGCAAGCAGGCCCAGCACCAGCACCCGCTTGGCGCCGAAGCGGTCACCCATCAAGCCGAAGGCAATGCGGCCGCCAAGCCCAGCGAGGCCTTCCACACTGTAGATGCTGACCGCGGCGATCAACGGAATGCCGCAGCTGATGGCGTAGCTCACGGTATGAATGATGGGGCCCGAATGCGTGGCGCAGCAGAAGAAGTTTGTCAGCAGCAGGATGATGAATTGCGGCGAGCGCAGCGCCTGCGCGAGCGTCATGTCAGCCTGAGCGGAATCGCCCGACGGCGCGGACGGCCCGCTTGCCAGCGCCGGCGCGCGGCGCACCAACAGCGAGACCGGGATCATGATGACAGCGACGACCAGGGCCACGATCTGCATCGAGGTGCGCCAGTCATGGTGCGCAACCAGCCAGGCGGCGAGCGGCGCCATGGTCATCGGCGCCATGCCCATGCCCGCCGAAACCAGCGACACCGCAAGACTCCGATGGGTGTCGAACCAGCCGGTGACACAGGCCATCATCGGCGCAAAGATCGCAGCGCAGGCGGCGCCGACCATCAGCCCGAAGATGAACTGAAAGGCCACCAGCGATGTCGCGAGACTGGCCAGCCCGAGGCTCGCCGCCAGCACGACCGAGCCGGTCAGCACTACCGGCAGCGGACCCAGCCGGTCGGACAAGGTGCCCCAGATCATGCTGGTGAACGCCATCGCGAGGAAGCCGATGGTCATGGCGCTGGACACGCCGGTGACCGACCAGCCGGTATCGCGCGCGATCGGCTGCAGGAACACCGGCAACGAGAACATGCCGCCGATCGCGACGCAGCCGAGCAAACCTCCGGCTGCGACAATCACCCAGCGATAGTGAGAATTGGTCATTCCGGATCTCCAATGCATTTTTCTAAATGCAAGACGAACGGGATGGGCCGGAACCGACAGCCCGACGGGCGGTCCGACCATTTTTTCTGGGCACGCGATCCGCTACAGAACCCATTAATTCAGAGGGTTCAGCGAGGGTCGGCGTTGGGCGAAGTTCTTGTGGTGAACATATCAGCCACGCCGCGCCGCTTTGATCGCGGCGACGTCGATTTTCTTCATACCCATCATGGCATCGAACGCACGCTTTGCTTCATCGCCGCCGGCCGCCATCGCCTCCATCAGCACGCGCGGCGTGATTTGCCAGGAGACGCCCCACTTGTCCTTGCACCAGCCGCACGCACTCTCCTGGCCTCCATTGCCGACAACGGCATTCCAGTAGCGGTCGGTCTCTTGCTGATCATCGGTGGCGATCTGAAACGAGAAAGCTTCGTTATGCTTGAACGCGGGACCGCCGTTGAGGCCGAGACAGGGGACGCCGGCAACTGTGAATTCCACCGTCAGCACGTCGCCCTTCTTGCCGGATGGGTAGTCACTGGGTGCACGGTGGACGGCACCCACCGCGCTGTCGGGAAAAGTCTCGGCGTAGAAGCGGGCAGCAGCCTCGGCGTCCTTATCGTACCACAGGCAAATCGTGTTCTTGGCCATTACGTGTCCTTTCGCTCAGTTGACGCGCCGTGTTGTGGGTTTTGATCGATGCCGTGCTGTCTCAAGCCGATGACCAGCCAACACAGCTCTCTCTGGGTGGAAGACGAATGGAACAGGCTGGAACCGACAGGGTTGATGGATGTGCCTCATTATTTTTTTGGCCAAACGCATTGTCAGCCACAGCGAGCACAAGGGTCAATCTTGACAAGAAAGCCCGCCGAGCGCGCCGGCGGGCGAGTTTAATGCGATTGAATTTTGCGGCCTGCTTTTCTTGCGGCTTTCCGAGCAGACCAACGCGTTCGAAACCGCTTCAAGGCGCGAAGCGTCATGGGGGCGACCGCTTGAAGCGCTAGAGAAGCACCTCCGGCTACCAGCCCCTTGACAACATCAAATGCTAAATCGGGCCAAAAGTACGACATGACCCCTGCGTCCTTCTTCACAGGGGGCACCGCCGGGCAGCACTGGGCAGAGAAAAGAAATAGAAAAGCCCCGTCCGTCGCCGGCGGGGCCCAGAAAAATCTCTGTACGCGGTATTCAGCGCACGCGAAACCTCTTTGGTTCACCCGCTCAAGGTGGACTCAAGAATGAGAGAGAGGCACACCATAGTGGCCGTGCGATTGAAACCGCGCATAACAATCCTCCTAAAACGAAAACGAACGGCCCGCAGCAGAGCTGCACCCACCGAGGGGCGGCCATCCATTTAACACAACCAGACTGAACGGCTCCTGTCTGTGTGCCATTTCACATTTGGGATCATATATGAGCTGCCGAGTTGGCCGATCTCGCGCAGCAATGGCTGCATCAGTTCGCAGGATGGGTCCGCTACGCTATTTCTGCCCAAGGGCTCCGCGATCACCGGCAATCGCCCGGAGCCATTCACCGATACACGACAACAGATCATGACCATCCGCCCCATTGTCCGTTATCCCGACCCTCGGCTTGGGCTCCCGGCGCAGCCCGTGACCGTGTTCGACGACGCGCTGCGCGACCTTGCAGGGGACCTGCTCGACACGATGCACGCCGCGCCCGGTATCGGGATCACCGCGCCGCATGTCGGCATCTCCCTGCGGGTCGTGGTGCTCGACCTCGACCCCAACGATGGCGCGCGGACCTATGTCAATCCAAAGATCATCTGGGCATCGCCCGAGACGATCCTGCATCGGGAAGGCAGCATCTCGATGCCCGGTGTCAACGACGAGGTAGCGCGTTACGCGCGCGTCCGGATCAGCTATCAGGACGTCCACGGCGACGTACTGGCCGAACAATCGGAGGGTCTGCGCGCGGTCTGCCACCAGCACGAGATCGATCAGCTCAACGGCATGTTCTGGATCCAGCGGCTGTCCCGCCTCAAGCGCGAGCGGCTGATCAAGCGCTTCGAGAAAGTGTCGCGGGGGTGAGGCGCAGGATCGATGGCGCGCCGCAGAGGGTGACATTGAGAACCGCTATCTAATTGTCATATCTACCAATTTGCGCTAGGCACCGACGCAATAATCAGTGAAGGAGAGAGTATGGCGCGCAACATTCTGATCCTTGGAGCCTCGTATGGCTCATTGCTGGCGACAAAGCTGCTGATGGCGGGTCACAACGTGACTTTGGTTTGCCGGAAGAAAACGGCGGAACTCATCAACCGCGACGGTACGGAAGTTCGCATCAAGCTGCGTGACGAGGCCATGCACCGGGCGATCTTCTCGCGCGATCTGCCCGGGACCCTGGACGCGGCCACGCCCGCCGACGTCGACCTTTCGCGCTATGATCTGGTCGGCCTTGCCATGCAGGAGCCGCAATACACCAACCATACAATCCGGGTTCTGATGGTCAAAATCGCCGAGGCGAAGTTGCCTTGTCTTTCGATCATGAACATGCCGCCGTTACCCTATCTCAAACGCATCCCGGCACTGGCGGAAATGGACCTCGAGGAGGCCTATACCAATGCCCTGGTATGGGAACGGTTCGAACCGGGACTGGTGTCGCTCTGCTCGCCCGATCCGCAGGCCTTCCGTCCACCGGAAGAGGCGGCGAATGTCCTTCATGTCGGCCTGCCGACCAACTTCAAGGCCGCGGCATTCGCAGACGAGAAACACAACCAGTTGCTCCGGGAGCTGGAAGCGGACATCGACGCGGTGAAGCTCGATGGGCTGGACGTTCCGGTGAAGCTCAAGGTGTTCGACTCGCTGTTCGTCCCTCTGGCGAAATGGTCGATGCTGCTGACCGGAAATTATCGCTGCATCACGCTGCACGAGCCGCAGCCGATTCGCGACGCCGTGCACAGCGATCTGAAGCTCTCGCAGTCGATCTATGACCATGTCGACGCCATCGCCCGGCGCCTTGGCGCCGACCCGGAGGATCAGGTGCCGTTCGCAAAATATGCCAAGGCGGCGGAAAGCCTTCTCAAACCCTCATCGGCGGCCCGCGCGGTAGCCACTGGAGCGCCGTTCATCGAGCGGGTCGACCTGCTGGTGAAGCTGATCTCGCATCAGCTTGGCGTGCCCAATGCCGAGATCGATCGCACGGTCGAGATCGTGGATCAGAAACTGAATGAGAAGATCGTGGTGGGCGGTTCCGGCTTGGCGTGAACAGCAGAGCGGTAGAGGCTAACTATCGAACAAAGCTCGCACGTCCTCTTCCGTGAGAGCCGAGCCAATGCGTCCGTCGCGATCGAACAGGCTATCAGCCAAGGCTCGCTTTCGGGCCTTGAGTTCATCCATTTTCTCCTCGACCGTACCGGCTGCCACCAGGCGGTAGACAAAAACCGCCTTGTCCTGTCCGATGCGATGCGCACGATCAATCGCCTGCTGCTCGACAGCCGGATTCCACCAGGGATCGAAAATGATCACCGTGTCGGCGGCCGTCAGGTTCAACCCAACCCCGCCGGCCTTCAGGCTGATCAGGAAAACGTCGCTGGCGCCGTTCTGAAAGCCTTCGATCGCGCTCTTGCGATCCTTGGTCACTCCGGTCAGCACGCTATAGCGAATGTGCTCCGCATCGAGGCGAATCCGGACCAGGTCGATCATGGAGGTGAATTGCGAGAACACGATGATCTTTCGGCCTTCGCTCAACAACTCCAGCACCATTTCCATCAACCGCTCAAGCTTGGCGGAGCGGCGTTCGACGCCGTCATCGAGTTTCAGGAGCGCCGGATCGCAACAAGCCTGGCGCAACCTGAGCAAGGCCTCAAGCACGAGAATATGGCTCTTTGCCAGTCCCCGGTCCGCAATGGCCTTGCGCACCTTGGTCGACATCGACAAGCGAATTGAATCGTAGAGATCGCGCTGGCTGCCTTCCAATGCGATGGTCTCGATAATCTCGCTTTTGGGCGGCAGCTCCGACGCCACTTCCGCCTTGGTCCGTCGCAGCAGGAATGGCTTGACTCGCTGGGCGAGCACCGCCGCCCGTCCGATATCGGCGCGCTTTTCGATCGGCGTGCGCCACTGACGGGCGAACGCGGACTTGTCACCGAGATAACCGGGGTTGGCGAAATTCATGATCGACCAAAGTTCCCCCAGATGATTTTCCATCGGAGTTCCGGTCAGGCAGAAACGGTGCATGGCCTTGATGCCGCGTACCCACCGGCTCGTCGCTGCATCGGGATTCTTGACGGTCTGCGCCTCATCCAGCACGGCCATATGCCAATCGCGGGCGAGCAAGACTGCGTGATCGCGTGCGAGCAATGGATAGGTGGTCAAGACGACATCATGCTCGGAAATGGCATTGAAGTTTTGTCTGCGGTCGGAGCCGTGAAGCACCAGAACCTTCAATTCCGGCGCAAATTTCCGCGCTTCATTGAACCAGTTGGTCATCAGGCTGGTCGGAGCAATGACAAGCGCAGGTTCTGCGAGATGGCCGCGCGATTTCTCCAACGCCAGCAGCGCCAAAATCTGAACGGTTTTGCCGAGCCCCATATCGTCGGCCAGCACACCTCCGAGGCCACTCTCGCGGAGTAAATCGAGCCATGCGACGCCTTGCGCCTGATAGGGGCGGAGTTCGGCGCCGAAGCCGGGCGGCAAATGCGGATCGGTCAACCCGCGCCCCTGCAGCAGACCGGCGAGGCGGCGAAGATTGTCGGCGCCCTTGAAAGCGAAGTCCTGGTTCTCGAGAGCCAGCAGCGACACAACATCCGCGCGAGGGAGCCTTAATTTCCCGGATGCATCAACGAATATGCCGCTGAGCTGCAGATTATGAAGCGCCAGCACCAGGGGAAGGAAGCGATCCGCAGCCAGCGCAACATGCCGACCATCGGCAAGGGGCACATAGAGATGGTCACCTTCCTTGGCGAGTAGTCTTACCATGTCCGGAGTGAAGGCGGGATTGGAGACCAGGGCGGCCAGCAGCGGCGCGAGATCGCGCCTCTCGCCGTCGATTTCGATACCGAGGGCCAACTCGAACCAATCGATGCCGCTGCCCTCGAACTCCGCGTCGAAGACGCCGGAAGACGTCGCCAGCCGATACGGAAAATCGTCATCGATGCGGATTTCGAATCCTTCCGCCCGCAACTCCGCGACGTGAAAGTTGAGAAAGTCGAGCCAGTCGTGAGCTTCCTTGAAGGTCATATCCTGGAGATGGCCGGCCTCCAGAAACGGATGGACCTTTCTTGCCTCGAGGAAGTCGAGCCCGGACAACCGCTTGAATGCGTCTCTTTCCTTGGCGCGGCGCCGTGATACCGCGTAGACCTGCCCGCCCTGAAATGCTTCCAGCCGGCTCGCCCGCTCCGACGGATCGATTTCGACCGGACCGTAACGGAAGCTGAGATGTGCGACCGGCATCACGGTGGGTCCATCGCGGTGATAGAAGCCGTGCGCCATGGCGCGTCCCAGTCTGAGCCGCAATACCGGGACCGGGTCCTGCTCGATCTTGACCGCTGCTGCCGGCTGCGCCGGCAACAGGCCGTGATGAACCTCCGGCAGTTTCTGGCCGAGGCGGCGCGCCACTTCCGAGACCTGGGCGCGCGAAATGGCCGGTGCCGACAACACCTGATACGCCAGTCGCGCCGGCAGGTTCAGCTCCACCGGTCCCATCGATCCGGCGGCCTCATCCAGATAGACCGGCGGCTCGGCGTTAAACGCCGTCGTTCCCGGAACGGTCAGTTGCGGAGCGACGCCATTCTTGCCGGCTTGATGCCATTCGATACGGCCTTCGCGTTTCTCTCCCCAGCGCAGGGGCGACCGCTTGTGATCCAGCCAATAGGCGCGGCCCGTGGCGATCATCCGTTTCACGAGTTCGGCTGATTGCGCCCGGGGGCCGTAGGAATATCCATACCCCCACGATTGCTTCGAGAGCTGAACCAGAATGTCGATATCGATATCGCGATAATATTTCGGCGCGCGCTCGGGTGCAAAATCCGACGCGCGGGGCTGCGTGTAGTTGCTGCCGAACTCCCCGCTCTTGAGCAGCCGAACCGAGATCAGCGACACGCCCAGCAACGGCATTCGCGCGAACTCTTCAGACGGCTGCAGGCAATAGAGCAGTCGTTGGGTCAGGTCGGGGGGATAGTCGTCGCCACGCACAGCGTTGCCGACATTGTCGAGCCATGCGGTGACGTCGTAGGGCAGAGTCGGCACCGATGCGGCGGGAGCAGCGGCAGCCGCCTCCCGCTTGCCCGGCAACGGCGGCGTGGTCGGCGGCTGTTTTCCGCTCAGGGCTTCGAGGACGGTCGCCGCCACATGCTTGCAATTGACCGCCATGGGACAGCTGCATTCGCCGTCGAGGTCGACGAGCCGGTCGCGACTGAAATCCAACTGAATCTCGACGCGATAGGCCGCGGACGCGCTGCCACGCACTTTGGCGCGGATGTGCGTGAGATCCTCACTGATCTCCAATCCCGTGACGCGTCCCTGGGCCTGATAGACATAAGCCTTGTCGAACGCCGAACGGCTGAAGAAAGTATAGATGTCCTTTCGCTTCAGTACATCCGAGAGCACGTGATTCACATCCACGATGGCGAAGACTTGCTACATCAGGCGATAACGCATGGGATCGGCCTGACGGCTTGCTCACTCCCACTCGATGGTCCCCGGCGGCTTAGCGGTGATGTCATAGACACCCAAAAGCGCGAGGATTTCAAGGCGAGGATGAATGAGACCGTCCACGACGTGGAGTTTCGAACAACTGATTTCAGTTTTCAAACAGCCAAAAGCAATTCTTTGAAGAGCCGTCATTGCCGGGCTCGACCCGGCAATCCATCTCCTTCGAAAATGTTCTTGCGAAGATTGATGGATGCCCGGGTCATCTAGCGCGAAGACGCGCGGAGCCTGTCATCGGGCGCGCATTCGCGCGACCCGTTGGCGCTTTTGCCCGGGCATGACGAGTGTGTGTTTGGGTCGACATCACAATTCTAAACGCACGTTCGCGACCTCGCGGCGCGATGCGCCCGAGTTGTGCATGAATCTCTCGCCCCTTAAAGGGCGTGGGGAACGCCGGATGCCCGTGGCACCCGCGGCCTCGTGTGCACTTGGTATTGGTAGAACGCACACGAGTAACAACGAGTACCCGGAATCACCCGGCGTCCCCGCACGCAATGGTTTTAACGGTTTCCTTCGTGCTCCCCGGTGACCACGCTTGTTTGTCACCGTCGCCCACGGACTAACGTTGTGCCTAAGCCCGGTAGGGCCGACATAACATCCGCGAACTTGACGCCAGCGTCGGGGCGTCAGGACCACACGACTTCGCCGTACGCTGCAACATCGTTCGTCAGCTCGCCGTTTGATCGCTCACGGGCCTTTCGCCAACCCGCCCTGCCATCACGTTGCGCGCCTGACGCTGCCGCGTCCACCGCATCCGCACCCCGCGTCCGTGACGATCGCGATACGCCCCTCTAGTGGGGTGGGACACGCGGAGTTAAATCAGTGATTTGCCCGACGGCGAAAGCGAAATATTTTTCGCATCGGGGCTAGACACTGATTTGCCCGTCGGGCTGTTTTGCGCGTGAAGGCCCTGCCCCCGTCAGCAATTGATCTCTGTCCGCAATCCGCTGATATCGACTTCATCGCCGCCAAGATATGAAGTGCTAGCCGACCGGCCTATCGATCATCGCGCGCTTGTGCGGCATCGAGAGGAGCCCGCTCAGGTCGGATGAATAGGCGAAATGCCTTGATCATCGATCCAGGCCACGACCTAGCCTCCACGAAATCCGTCAAGCTCAAAATATCCGGGCATTCCCCATTCCCCCGGCTTCTAAGAGGCAACATTCTGCGTCAAAGGTGTATTATCGGTCTTCCACCACATGCGATGAAAATGTCCGAACCGATTCCCGCAAATACACCGATCCCGATCATTCTGGCGCGTGATTCCGCTGCCGCGATGTCGGCCAGCATTTCAAGGCCGGCCATCGCCATTTTTCCTGATTATGGTAGCACGTGGAATGATTTCACCTATCATCTCTCCGCCAACTTGCTCGTCTTGCTTCCACAACAATCAAGGACCATAGACATCCGCTTTTTGGTCGCGGGGGTGCTCCGCACTGAGACATTTTTCACGCGGGTTCTTGGTAGTCAGCCTTGGATTTCCATCGATCAAATTAACGAGCCCTTCTGTTCTATATTGGGAGAAGCTGAAGCCTATGGAGAAGTTGTACAGCTGCTCGGTTTTGAAGGGGCAGTAACGGCACTACGTCAGCTCGGCGATGCAGTCGTTCTCCTCATTGAAAAATCAGACCTGATTCGGCTTCCACTAGTCGACACGGAACAGTTTCATCTAGGCGCGCTTAGGCGTGAGGCAACGTATGTGTCATTCCGCCGTGGCGCTCGGTATCAACGGCCCCAGCCTCGGATAGCCGTAGCGAACGCTGCAGTTAGCTTTAGGCTATCGACTGAGCTGCCTTCAGCTAACAATCCTTACGAAATCAAGTTTGATTTTGAAGATACGGCGCAACATTCGCGGATTGAACGACGCCGCTTCAAGCGATCGCAGCTCGGCTTCCGACCGGATTACGGCAAGCGTCGCCGGCGACCTGCCGGGCGTCAGTCGCGCGATATGGACAGCCCCGCGAGAAGCGGAGCGTACGCGGCGAGCGTGCGGGATACGAACTCCGTGAAGAGCCGCACGCGCTTCGTCTTGCGTGTCTCCCCCTGTGTGAGAAGCCAGAGCGTTCCGTACATGTGCAGGTCGGTGCCCGGCACCCTCACCAGGAGGGGGTCGGCATCGCCAACGAAGCACGGCAGTGTCGTCAACCCGAGCCCTTGCCGTACAGCAACGATCTGCGACTCGGCGTCGGTGGTCCTGAATGGAACCCCCGTGGTGCGAACCTCACCCTCGCTGGCCCAGTCCGGGATTCCATGAATGCTGATGACGATCCACCGGATGGGATCAGGCGCGCCCGCACGCCACGCGGCCAGTCGATCGCGGGACATGTAGACGCCGCCGAACAGCTCCGGTCCCTTCAGGCCGTGAAGATTGAGCGGCAGGGTTTTGCGGTCGTAGACGACGCGGATCGCGACGTCGGCCTCTCGGTTGGTCAGATTTGCCAGCTCGCCGGACGACAAGATTTCCATCTCGATGTCCGGATGCAGACGCGCGAAATCGGCGAAGTCCGGCATGAGCAGGTGTGTCGCGAGGGGCGGTGCCAGCGTCACCCGCAGAAGCCCGCGCACGCTCTGGTCGCGCCCGAAGACGCGCGTCTCCAGCAGGTGCGACGACGCTTCCATCTGGTCCGCGAACTCGAGGACCTCCTCGCCCGCAGCCGTCAGGCGGTAGCCCGAAGGCAGCTTTTCGAACATGTGCACCCCGAGGCGTTCCTCGAGCTGGGCGATGCGTCGCAGCACGGTCGAGTGGTTCACCCCGAGGCGCTCGGCGGCGGCCCGCACTGAGCCTCCGCGCGCGACGGCAAGAAAGTAGCGAACGTCATCCCAGTCGATCATGGTGCAATCCGGCACCGCGCGGTGCGCCTTCCAAAGCCCGTATCTAACACATCGAACAGCAGTACGGGCCGTCATCATAGCCTATGTCGACGAGCGCGGCCCAATTCCGAACGGCGGACACCGATCGTCGCGGCTGGCGTCAGTCGTCCAGCCGGATCGATTTCGCACCACCGATGTGCGCGCTTCCGCACTCAACACCTGACGCCGGCGAACCCATTTCGAGATTCTCGGAGGCAGATGCTGTCCCGACACCACGAAAGGAGAAGTCATGGGAAAGCTTGAGGGTAAGGTTGCAGTCATCACGGGTGGATCGAGCGGCATGGCGCTGGCGAGCGCCAAGCGGTTCGTTGAAGAAGGCGCCTATGTTTTCATCACGGGCCGGAGGCAGGAGGCGCTCGACGAGGCCGTCAAACTGATTGGCAGGAACGTGACCGGCGTGCGCGGCGACGCGGCCAATCTCGACGACATCGACCGTCTGTTCGACACGGTCAAGCGGGAAAAGGGCAGGATCGACGTCCTGTACGCGAGCGCCGGCATGGGCGAAGCCGTCCCACTGGGCGAGATTACCGAGCAGCATTTCGATGCGACCTTCGGCCTGAATACGCGCGGCACGCTGTTTACGGTTCAGAAGGCGCTGCCGCTGTTCAACGATGGCGGATCGATCTTCATGACCGGGTCAGTTGCTTCGGTGAAAGGTTTTCCTGGTTACGGCGTGTATGCGGCGAGCAAGGCGGCGTTGCGCTCATTCGCACGCACTTGGCTCAACGAACTGAAGGGCAGGAATATCCGGGTGAACGTGCTGAGCCCGGGGCCGATCGCCACACCGATGCAGGACCAAGTTCTCACCGAGGAGGCGAAGCGGATGTTCGAATCTCTGATCCCGCGGGGAAAGATGGGTCGTCCCGAGGAAATTGCGGCAGCCGCGCTGTTTCTTGCTTCAGACGATTCGAGCTTCGTGAATGGGGTGGAGTTGTCCGTCGACGGCGGCTTCTCGGCCATCTGAATTCGCGTCGAGCGAAAACGGAGAGATACGATGAGCACCGAAGAGAATGTCCAGCTTGTGAAGAATTTCTTTGCAGCCATGGGCAGCAGCAACGCGCGCGATCTGCTGGCGTTGGCTGCCGAAGATATCGAGTGGATCATTCCGGGCGAAGGCTGGCCACTGGCAGGCACGCACCGCGGGCACGCGGAGTTGGCGGCTGTGCTCAAAAAGGCGTCCGAAGAGGTGGAAACGCAATACCCGAAGCCCCCCGAATTCGTGGCGCAGGGAGACCGGGTTATGGTCGTCGGCGTCGCTACGGGAAAAATCAAAGCCACGAATAGGCCGTTCAAGGACGAATGGGTCTTCGACATTACCGTTCGAGACGGCAAAGTCGCCCACATCCAGGAGTACATCGACACGCAAGCACTGGCGCGGGCCTCGCAGATCGACGCAAGGACCTAGTTAAGTTCGACGTGTGAATCGTGATGGCATGACACGATGTTGTGCCGACCAACATCCATTTCCTGAAAGGGCTCCCACCTGTGACTTCCGCTTTAAACGATCAGTCGCTTGATCAGATCTTTCGCTCCGCTCGCACCCCCAACGGATGGGCAGATCGTCCTGTAGGGGACGATCTGGTACGCGAGATCTATGACCTCCTGAAATGGGGCCCGACATCTGCGAACAGCAGCCCCGCGCGGTTTGTCTGGGTGCGTAGCGCCGACGGAAAGGCACGGCTCGCCGGGCTTGCTGCGGAACCGAATAAGCCGAAGATTCTGAAGGCTCCTGTCACGGTCATTATCGGCCACGATTTGGATTTCGCCGGCGAGCTGCCAAAGCTTTTGCCTCACGCTGCCGAGGTCATGCAAAAATACTTTGCGGCACCAGACGTGGCCGAGGTGACGGCAATGCGAAACGGAACGCTGCAGGGCGCTTACCTCATCGTCGCTGCGCGGGCGTTGGGACTGGACTGCGAGCCCATGTCCGGCTTCGACAACGCTGGCGTGGATAAGGCGTTCTTCTCAGGCACGCGGGTTCGGTCGAACTTCATTTGCAGCATTGGGCACGGCGATCCAGCTTCCGTGTTTCCGCGCAATCCTCGCCTTGGTTTTGAGGAGGCCGGCCGCTGGGCCTAAGTCCAGGCTTCGGAGCGAACAGTGAAAGCGCTGGCCGTCGCGGCCACCGTGAATGAGCCGTAGAGCGCCGCGTCGCAGGTGGCGCTCGTCGAATGCCCAACCGTAATGGAGATCCCGATGTACGACCAATCCAAGCTATCCGAGTTGATCCGGTTCGCACGCGTAGACGCGGGCGCCACCGTCATCGACGTTTACCCAGGCGACGGCGACTGGACGCGCCTGTTCTCCGACGTCGTGGGACCCGAAGGGCGGGTCTTCAGCTTCGTGCCGACCGAAGTCGCTCACTTCAAAAACGATCCGTTCGGCCGCATGCAGACGCTTGCGAAGGAGCCGGGCCGAAAGAACGTCGAAGCCGTCTCGGCGGACCTCGTGGCGATGCCGGAGGCCACACAACCAGCGGATGTCCTGTGGCTGCACCTGTTCTACCACGATCTCCACACCGCGCTGATGCAGGCCAAGGGCGCTACGGCGGCCGACTTCAATCGAGCCGTCTACGAGCGGCTGAAGCCCGGTGGGTCATACCTCATTGTCGACCACGCCGCCGCCGCAGGTGCGGGCACAAGTGACGCCCAGTCGCTGCATCGGATCGACCCAGCGTCCGTCCGCGAGGAGGTGGAGGCGGCCGGCTTCATACTGGATGCGGAAAGCACCATGCTCGCGAACAAGGACGATCCGCACTCGATCAAGGTGTTCGATCCCTCGATCAAGGGCAAGACCGATCGCTTCGCCTATCGGTTCGTGAAGCCCTGACAGGTCCCGGTGCCGGCTTCATGTCGACCTCCCCAGTGGGTGCAAGCAAGCCCATCGAAGACATCGAGGCAACCCTGCTTGCCTCACGAAGTGGCTTTGGATGAGCTCGTCTGGTGGGCCCACGCGACGATGGCAGCGAAGGCCGCTGAAGCGTCATTTTGGAGTTCTCCCTGAAGAGCTGGGCGGTCTCCCGTCCTCCGCCGTCATCGCGAAGGCGTCCACCGGCGCCAAGCTCGTGAAAGGTTTCAATCATCTGATTGCAGCCACCCTGGCTACCGATCCCATCGTCGAGGGGGGCCATCGGGTGGTCTTTCTGTCGAGCGACGACGAGGACGCGATCGCTCCCGTGGCGGATCTGGCCAAACAACTCGGGTTCGCACCCGTCAAGCTGGGAAAGCTCAACGAGGGTGGCGCGCTGGTGCACGCACGCGGCCGCACTTGGGGCCAGCTCATCTTCCAGGATTTGTTCAAGAAGGAGCAGTAATCGATCTACGACCGTGTGATCGACGCCGAGAACTGGTCGCGCGCGCTAACTTCTTCGAGCAGCGCGCGACCGAATATTTGAAGGCCACAAAGTCGCGAAGGTTGGGGTGGGCCTGACGACGTATGGGCGCCGTTCGAAGAGCGGGGAGACGCCCGACAGAGCGGCAGATCTGCGGGTCGCCTAGAATCTATCGACTGCTATCGATGGCCTAGGATTCGCTCGAGTGTCCTCTGCTATCCGATACTACTCCACGGTACTCCCCTTCACTCCCACTCGATTATACCGCCGCTCGACAACCAACTGAATTTTCAGGCGAAAATATTTTCGCGCCGATAAACCATCGTCAGCAAAACCGTCAAAAAACTACGCTCTTGAATTCGCTGCAGAATTTTCATCGACGTGCCTGGCTCATCTATCGACTACTGTCGCGTTTTGGCATCGGCAGCATCATGCGATCGCCACAGCGACCATTCCGAAAAAATGCCGTCACAACAAATCGCATAGTCGAAGCACGGGCGTAAACACGGCGTAGTAGCTACCCCGGACAATCAGGCGATACGAACTCAGGCTTATCGTGCCGCTTGCCGACAGCACTATCTACGAGATGGAACGCAGCGCGCGCTCAGCCTCCCCTTGCATGCCGCCAATCCGTGTCATATACTGAACCACATGGTTCAGTATTCCCAGGCCCGCTTCGATGCCTCGTTCGCCGCGCTCTCGGACGCCACCCGACGCGGCGTTCTGGAGCAGCTCGGGCGTGCAGACGCTTCGATCACGGACCTTGCCGAGAAGTTCCACATGACCCTCACGGGCATGAAGAAGCACGTCGGCGTCTTGGAGCAGGCAGGGCTCGTCACCACGGAGAAGGTCGGGCGCGTGCGGACCTGCAAGCTCGGCCTGCGCCGACTGGAGGAAGAGGCGGCATGGATCGAGAGGTACCGCCGGCTCTGGGCCGCGCGCTTCGACGAGCTGGACAAGGTTATCGAGGAACTGAAACAGAAGGAAAAGGTCGATGGACGCAAAAAGAGAGAGTGACCCCTCCTCGGGGGAAAACCGCACGACTGTGGAACGGAACTCCGAGCGTGAGCTAGTCGTCACGCGAACTTTCAACGGCCCGGCGCGCCTCGTGTTCGAGGCGTGGACCAAGCCCGAGCTGTTCAGGCAGTGGTGGGTGCCGAAGTCGATGGGAATGTCCCTGCTTTCCTGCGAAATGGATGTTCGTGTCGGGGGCAGGTACCGTTTGGAGTTCGCACACGGGGACTCACAGTCGGCGTTCTTCGGCACGTACAAGGAAGTAACACCGCACTCGCGCCTCGTCTGGACCAATGAGGAAAGTGACGAGGGTTCCGTCACGACGGTGACCTTCGCGGAAAAAGGCGGCAAGACGTTGCTGGTCATGCACGAGCTTTATCCCTCGAAGGAAGCTCTCGACGCCGCCGGCACCGGGGCGGCGGATGCGATGGGAGAGACGTTCGAGCAACTGGACGAGCTTCTCGTCACCCTGGGCGCGAGCGTGGGACGGTCATGAAGTCGGCGATCTCGCGGTCGGCCGCCTGGCTCTTCACTACGCGGAAGAGAACCCCGACGAGGTCGTCGCCGCCTTCTGCGGACCTACGAGACCATCATCAACCTCATTGGCAACACGACCAACCGAGGTGGTCTCGTCGTGCGCGTCCGACTTGACCCACCTTTTTGCGCGCTATTCTACGCTGGAGCACTACCGACTCCCGGAACCGACTTTACATCGTCCTAAAAGTGGGCGCAGATCGGCTTGCGACGCAGAGATAGAGAACGCCAGCTAAGCGAGATGCGAGCTAGAACGACAATTGCGGCATGGCGAAAATTGCCACCGAACCTACGCTATTGCCGCCGTTTGCCCCCTCACTCCCACTCAATCGTCCCCGGCGGTTTCGACGTGATGTCATAGACCACCCGATTGACGCCCTTGACCTCGTTGATGATCCGCGTCGCGGTCTCGCCCAAAAATTTCATATCGAACGAATAAAAATCCGCGGTCATGCCGTCGGTCGAGGTCACCGCGCGCAGGCCGACGACGTATTCGTACGTCCGCCCGTCGCCCATCACGCCGACGGTTTTGACGGGCAGCAGCACCGCGAACGCCTGCCAGATCTTGTCGTAGAGGCCGGCCTTGCGGATCTGGTCGATATAGACGGCGTCGGCATCGCGCAAAATCTCGAGCTTCTCCGGCGTGATCTCGCCGGGGCAGCGGATCGCAAGGCCCGGGCCCGGGAACGGATGCCGGCCGACAAAGATTTCCGGCAGGCCAAGCTCGCGCCCGAGCACGCGCACCTCGTCCTTGAATAGTTCGCGCAACGGCTCGACCAGCTTCATATTCATGCGATCAGGCAGACCGCCGACATTGTGGTGCGACTTGATCGTGACCGAGGGACCGCCGGTGAACGATACGCTCTCGATCACGTCGGGGTAGAGCGTGCCCTGCGCCAGGAAATCGGCGCCGCCGATTTTTTTCGCTTCCGTATCGAACACATCGATGAACAGGCGGCCGATGGTCTTGCGCTTCAGTTCGGGATCGCTGACGCCAGCGAGCTCGCCGAGAAACAGTTTTGAGGCATCCACATGCACCAGCGGGATGTTGTAGTGATGCCGGAACAGATCGACCACGGTCTCGGCTTCCTTGAGCCGCAACAGGCCATGATCCACGAACACGCAAGTGAGCTGATCGCCGATCGCCTCATGGATCAGCACCGCGGCAACGGCGGAATCGACGCCGCCTGATAGCCCGCAGATCACCCTGCCCTTGCCGACCTGCGCGCGGATTTTCTCGATCGCCTCCTCGCGAAAGGCGCGCATGGTCCAGTCGCCGGTGAGGCCTGCGACCTTGCGGACGAAGTTGCGGATCAGCTTGGCGCCGTCGGGCGTGTGCACCACCTCGGGGTGAAACATCAGGCCGTAATATTTGCGCTTCTCATCCTGGATCACGGCGAACGGCGCATTCGGCGAGACGCCGGCGACGACAAAGCCCGGCGGCATCCTGGTGATGCGGTCGCCATGGCTCATCCAGACCGGGTGGCGCTCGCCCATGCCCCAGGTGGAATCGAACAATTGGCTTTCGGCCTTGACCTCGACATCGGCGCGGCCGAACTCGCGGTGGTGGCCGCCTTCGACGTCGCCGCCGAGCTGGGCCGCCATGGTCATCTGGCCATAGCAGATGCCGAGCACGGGAACGCCGGAATCGAAGATCGCCTGCGGCGCGCGCGGCGAGCCCGCCTCATGCACCGATTCCGGCCCGCCGGAGAGGATCACCGCCTTCGGCTTCATCTCCTTGAAGGCGGCTTCGGCCTTCTGGAACGGCACGATCTCGGAATAGACGCCCTCCTCGCGCACCCGGCGCGCGATCAGTTGCGTCACCTGGCTGCCGAAATCGACGATCAGAATCTTGTCATGCGCCGAGGCCACCGAAGGCACCGACTCTGCTGCTGGCTGTGCTGCTATCATGGACAGCAATTACGCGACAGCGCGCCGCCGGGCAACCCTTCCAGAGCCGTCATGGCCGGGCTTGTCCCGGCCATCCACGGTCTTTTTGGGCCGGTAAGGACAGGAAAACGTGGATGCCCGGGCATGACGGTACAAATTCAAGCTTTCGCGTTGGCGCCGGATATTATCAATGGAATCCCGCCGCGATCCCGACAATCTGACCGTCCAGGCCATTGAACCCGTGATGAGCCCCGGGCTCACAAGGGTCGCCTTCATTGAGCCCGCCGCTCACCCAGACCGCCCGGGCGCGGCCGGCCGACCACTTGACGAACGGTTCAACACCGGCCGGCAATGTCGCCCTGCAGCTATCCTGGCGGTGATGGATCACAAGCGTGCGCGGCAACGACGACGGTGAGCCGAGGATCGACATGACATTTTGACCGCTGCCCGACTCGGCGCTGAGGAATCCGGATGTCAGCACCAGCGCGTCCGGCCGGGCGCCGCGCGCAATCCCCTCCGCGGCGCGCAGCGTGCCGCGGCTGGTGCCGATGACCGTGACCGGCCGCTTGATCGCGGCCATGTATTGAACCGCGCTATTGAGATCGGTGCCTGCATCGGCCACGAGCACCGCCAGCCCTCGCGCCGCATAGGCGTGCCGTGTACGGACCAGTTGGTTGAATTTGAGCCCGTTAATATCGCCGTTGTCGCCCGCATTGATCGCCCCGCTGCCGCCCGGCAGCAGGATCACGCTCGCGCGCGGCGCTTTCGGTTTTATCAATACGGCGCGGGAGCCGCCGATGCTGACGGTCTCATCGGCAAAGGCCGAACCACAGACAAGGCTGAACAGCATTGCGGCCGCGCCCAAAAAGCCTATCCAACGGTGCCGTTTCATGATGCTCCCCGTTCAATTCGACGAATCTTCAAATGTGCCATGAGTGGCTCGCGCCTCAGGATGAGAAATGCGTGCCCCGGATGCTGCGCAGCGCGAAGCGGTGCGCTGCTGATCCGGGGTCCATTTAGCACGCTTCGCATCGGCTTGGGTCCCGGCTCTGCGGTGCATCGTGAAGAACGCTGCACCGCGTCCGGGACACAGGACGCGACTCTCAGGACGGCGTATTCCTTTTCAGGATCGAGACGAAAAATCCATCCGTCCCGGTGCGGCGTGGCGTCATCAAAAGTCCTTCCGCCGATTGCAGCGTGGCGGCGGCAAAATCCTCCGCCTTGTCCCACAGCACGGTTGTGGTCTGCGACGGCGGCACCACCGCAAATTCCGGATGGCGGGCGACGAAGCTTCGGATCTGCTCGCCGTTTTCCTGCGGCAATACCGAGCAGGTGATATAGGCGATCCGCCCGCCCGGTTTTGTCAGTGCGGCGGCACGATCGAGCACTGTGACCTGATCCTTCAGCCGCACCTCGAGCGCGCCCGGGCGCATTCGCCATTTGGCATCCGGATTGCGCCGCCAGGTGCCGGTCCCGGTGCAGGGCGCATCGATCAGCACCAGATCGGCGGAAGCATGGATATCGCTGAGCGTATCATTCGGACCCTTCGGAGTGCGGATATCGCAATTGTGGACCCCGGCGCGGGACAGCCGCTCGTAGATCGGCGCCAGCTGCCGCTTGTCATGGTCGGTCGCGATCAGCCGGCCCTTGCCCTGCATCATCGCCGCCAGCGCCAGCGTCTTGCCGCCGGCGCCGGCGCAGAGGTCGATGACCTGCTCGCCGGGTTTTGCCGCCGACAGCAACGCCGCCAGCTGCGAGCCCTCGTCCTGCACCTCGATCGCGCCCTTGATGAAATCTTCCTCGGAATGAATGCCGGGGTTGCGGGCATCGGCGCCGAGTTCGATGCGCAGGCCGATCGGCGACCATGGCGTCGGTTTTGTCTCCAGATGCGCCGTCGATGCCAGCACCTTCTCGCGCTTCGCCTTCAAGGTGTTGACGCGCAGATCGAGCGGCGCCCGGCTCGCCATCGCGGTCGCTTCGGCGACGCGGTCATCGCCGAACACCTGGGCCAGATATCCATCGAGCCATTCCGGATAATCGCCCGCGATGTGCGAAGGCGCATCCGCCGTTGACCGCGACGTGAGCGCGGCGCGCTCGTGCTCGCTCAATGGCTCCGGCGCGAACCGGCCGCCGTCACACAGGGCGGCGATGGCATCGACATCCATCGCGCGCTCGGCCTTCAGCATGCCCAGCACGCGCGCGCGCGGCGTGTCGCTGTCCATGATCCATGCGCTCGATGCGCGCCGCCGCAGCACGTCCCAGATCAGGCCGGAGATCGCGGCGCGATCGCCCGAGCCGGCATAGCGGTGCGCGGTGCCCCACTCCTTCAGCGCCTTCGCCGCCGGGATGCGTTGCGCGTCGATGGTATCGATCAGCTCAATGGCCGCGGAGAGCCGCGCTGCGGGAGTCATTCAAGACTTTCGGTTCGAGAACGGGAAGGCGCGCTAGATCAACAAAAGCGTCTTCAGCGCGAAATACAGCCACATCGCGAACAGCACCAGCACGCCGGCGAACCACGCCAGCGAACGCTGCCGGACGTTGTTCGAGGTCACGAAAATTCCGGCATGGGCCAAGCGGGTGACCACGAACACCCACGACAACAGCACGATCACAAGGTCGGCATGGCGCAGCGGCAGCGCCAGCGCGATCAGGGCGTAGAACAAGACGGGCACTTCGAACTGGTTGCTGAAGCAATTGCCGATCTGGGTGGTGTGGGTGGGCCAGTTCTGCTGACCCAACGCGATATCCTTGAAGCTGGTTTCCCGCTCCGCGAGCGCACGGCCGCGCGCCGTGGCCATCCAGAGCAGGAGGGCAAAGGTGAGCCCCACCAGGACGAAGACCGGCAGCAAAACCATTTGAACCGACATCGGAATTCCCCCCGGGGCGAAGCGCCAGGCCCCACGCTATAGCGGCAGCCCCCCGCCCTGACAATAAAACCCCGCCCCTTGGGTTGAACCACAATCCACGCTCCGGTGACCAACTAGCGATAGTTCCAGTGATTTCGGTCTCGAATCGGCTCCAACGCACCCCGCGAGATGCTGCGATGAATATCATCACCCCATTGCCGAAGGGCGCGGCCCAGGCGGCCGAACTGCCTGACAACTCCGTCACCTCGTTCCTCAAAATGGTCGGCGACGGCACCGGCCTTTTCGCCAATGACAGCCCGGATGGCTGGCTCGGCATGCTGATGTCGGGGCTCGCCGGCGTCGCGACAGCGCTGGCGGTCGCCATCATCCTGACCGTCTATTTTCGGAGCGGCTATCGCAGCGCGCGCGATATGTTCAGGCACGGCCTCGCCGCCGTGGCGGTGCTCGCGCTTCTGGCCTTCGTGGCCTCCGATATGCGGCATGCCGCGCTCGCCTATCTCGGCATCAACCCGTCAAAGCCCGCGATCGAGTTCGAAATCCGCCTGCCCAAGGTCGCCGCGTCCGAGGTGGCCAACAGCCAGATTGAACTGCACACCGACCGCAACCAGACGCTGGCCCAGGTACAGGGTGCGCTGGGGTCCGATGACGACGGCCACAGCATCATCCGGGGTTCGGTGCCGCTCAAATTTCGCACCACCGACCGCGTCGTGGTCCTGAATCTGCCGGGCCAGGCGCAGTGCCGGTTCAAGCTGCGGCTCGCCGCAAGCCCGAGCCACTCGGATCAGTTCGGACCATGGCATCTGGCCGATCGCGTCGCCTCGCCGAACGGCAGCGAAGAAACCCGCACCGAACAGAATGACGCCTTCGCGATCCGCTATCGGGTGCTCTGAGCAACGACCACAGTTGTCATGCCCCGCGAAAGCGGGGCATCCAGTACGCCGCTGCTTCTCGACCCCATCACAGCCGCTCTGGATACTGGATCATCCGCCTTCGCGGATGATGACGGCTGTGCAACGATGACAGCTTTGCACAGCTTTCCAAAATTTTGTCATCGTTCCGACTTCCGTCAAAATATATAATCGGAGCGGAAGGAATGTTGCATGCCCGAATTTCGCCTGATCCAGATTTCCGACACCCACCTTGCCCGCCGCCTGCCGACCTTGACCCAGAATTTTCATCGGGTCAGCGAATACATCGACGCCAGGCGTCCCGATCTCGTCGTCAACAGCGGCGATCTTGCTTTCGACGGGCCGACCAGCCGCGACGATCTCGAATTTGCCCGCGAGCTACATGCCGCCCTTCCCGTTGCCTGCCGTTATTTGCCCGGCAATCATGACATCGGCGACAACCCGACGGAGCTTGGTCCGGCTCCGCCTCAACTGGCCACGGAACAGCAGCGGCAGAATTTTCTCTCGGTCTTCGGTGAAGACCGCTGGCGCTTCGATGCCGCCGGCTGGCGTTTCATCGGGCTCAATTCGCTGGTGATGAACACCGGTCTTGCGAGCGAAGCCGAGCAGTACGACTGGCTCGGTTCGCAACTCGCCAGCACCGACGGCAAGCCGGTAGCGCTGTTTCTTCACAAACCGCTTTACCTGAATTCACCTGAGGATCCGGAACTGGCGGCGTCGGCGATACGCTACATTCCGATGCCGGCACGAAGCCGCCTGGTCGAGATGCTGCGCGCCGCCGATCTGCGGCTGGTCGCCAGCGGCCACGTTCACCAGCGCCGCGATTTCACGTATCGCCACATCCGCCACGTCTGGGCGCCTTCCGCCGGCTTCATCATTTCCGACGCGAGGCAGGAAGTGATCGGCACCAAGGAGATCGGGCTGGTCGAATACCGCTTTCAACCCGACAGCTTTGAGGTCCGTCACCTCAGAGCGTCCGGTCAGATCGACATCGACCTGGATTCGCTGATCGGCAGCTAGCTCAAAGCGGACGGCATGTCCGCTATGACGCTAGCCACGCGAATAGAGGGACCTCTGCCGGGCCGCCCTTGCTACCGTGTCGTGCTAAACCACCGTAACGAGCTTCCGGTCGCCTGTGTGGTGCTTCCGGTGGTCTGCGGATCGGAAGCCGCCGCCGTTGCAGGCCCTTGCTGCTTGCGTCGCTCGGTCCTGGCAAGTCTTTTGCGAGCCCGCTCCTGAGCTTGGCCCGTTGCTGCAGCGCCCTTTTCCGCCGGGGTCACCTCTACCGGAGCCACCGCTACTATCGGAGCCACCGCTACCGGAGTGACTTTCTCCGCTGGCGTCACCGCTACCGGAGTGACCTTCTCCGCCGGAGTTGTCTTCGCGGACGGCTCCTGTTGCGATCGCGGCTCTGATATCTGCTGTTTCTCTTCCGGGATCGGGCCACGCTCGCGCTCGATCAGTTCGCGGCACTGCATCGGAAAAACCAGGTCACCCCGGGCGGTCAGGCCGATCGGCATGCAGCCACCCGCCGGCACACCGTCCGACTTCTGAACGTCTGCTTGTGCACTGCGCAAATCCATTGCGTTTGCAGGCTTGTTATCCGGCTGTGCGAACGCCGCGGTGGCGAGCACCGAGATAAAGCCTGCGAGCAAAAGCTTCATCAAATTTTTCCTTACGCGTACGCGAACGGTTGTGCACTACCACAGCGGAACTCGAAATATCAATCACCGAATGCCCGAATTATGAGCATTTGAAAACAAGGCCGTCACACCGATGCAATTATGTCGCGCTCTATGGATGCAGGCGAAAGCAGACAGTCGACGCCTCCCCTCCCGAGATCGGCGCCCCCTCGCGGGAAGCCCCTCAAATATAGCCCCACAATCGTCTCACGACCTCGCCAAAATCGCTTCGCGACGCGAATTGGGCTTGAGCGATGCCAGACGAGCACAGTCCTGTCCCCAGCCTTTGGGTCCTCATTGGACCGCATTGAACGATCCTTGAGCGCAGCTACCGGAGACAGTCATGATCAAGATCGCAATCACGCTGGCGACGCTGCTGTGCGCAACCGTGACGCACGCTCAAACCGTGATCGAAAAACTGTGCATCGTGACCGCGGCGCAAGATTTGCCTCGCGTTCCCGGTCTTGAGATCAAAGCCAGCCGCATTACGGTCGCGCCGGCCGAGTATCTCGGCAATCAGGACATGAAATATTTTGGCGCCGAAATCGATGTCGTGGCCGCCGGCCAAAACATGACCTTTGCGTTTGCCTGCGGGACCTCGCCGCGGCAGCAGATTTTTACGCGATCGATTGGGATCGTGCGCTAGATTGGCGTGCGTTGCACCCATGATCAGAAGATTGCTCGTGCCGCCCGGTCGGGGGCTCACTTGCCGTTTCGTTCATTCCAGGCACCGGGCAAATCTCCGGGGTGCCGGATGGGTCTGGTATGTGTCAACACCGCTGACAGGCCTCAGCAAGAAAACGAGGCGCAGAGCTGTCGGCATCATCGTTCCTTCTTGGCGCGTTCGAATGCCGTAGGGGAAATGCATAGCCGGCCTCAGGAATTCGGTCTAAGCTGCGCGGCGCTCGGGGGACATTTAATTTTGACCTGGAGCCAGATCATGATGAAAACGCCATTCATTGCCGCTACGGCCGCCGTAGCCCTTTCGTTCGCGCAACCGGCGCTGGGACAATCGGACGGCAATCAGCTCGGCACTGTGCATTTCGAAACATCGTGCAAACCGGAAGCGCAGAAGCTTTTCGACAGCGGAATGCTGTACCAGCACTCGTTCTGGTACCGCGCATCGCAACGGGTGTTCGAGGACGCGCTGAAGGCCGATCCGGAATGCGGCATCGCCTATTGGGGCGTCGCGCTAAGTCTGCTTTGGAATCCGCACGTCGCGGCGCCCGCAAAGAACCTCGCCGAAGGCGCGGCCGCAATTGCAAAGGGAAAGAGCGTCGGCGCCAAATCTCAACGCGAGCTCGATTATCTCGACGCGCTTGCGGCCATGTACGCCGACCATGAAAAAGTCGATCACCGCACCCGCATTCAGGCCTATGCCAAGGCCATGGAACAACTAGCGCTGCGCTATCCGAATGACGACGAGGCCCAGATCCACTACGCGCTTGCGCTCAACACCTCGGCTTCACCGGCCGACAAGACCTACGCCAGTCAGCTCAAGGGCGCGGCGATCCTGGAGCCGATCGCACTACGCCAGCCGCAGCATCCCGGCGTGTCACATTACCTGATCCACCTCTACGATTACCCGCCGATCGCCGAGAAAGGCCTCGATGCCGCGCGACGCTATGCCAAGATTGCTCCAGCCGCGGCGCATGCCCAGCATATGCCGTCACACATTTTCACGCGCGTCGGCTACTGGACTGAATCGATCACATCGAACGTCGAAGCGGCGCGTGTCGCGAAGGAATCCAAGGATCTCCACGACCAGCTGCATGCGATGGACTACCTCGTTTATGCCGATCTGCAGCTCGGACAGGACGAGAAAGCCAAGGCCGTGATCGACGAGATGATGACGGTCACCGGCTTCACTGAGACGTTCTTACCCGGGCCGTATGCACTGGCTATTTCGCCGGCCCGCTACGCCGTGGAACGCGGCGACTGGAAGGCCGCGGCCGAGCTTCAGGTCCGCCCCAGTCCGCTGGCCCAGGTGCAGGCGATAACCTATTTTGCTCGTGCACTCGGCGCGGCCCGCTCCGGCAATCCCGACGCCGCCAAGGCCGACATCGCCAAGCTCGCTGAACTGCGAGATAGACTGCGTGACGCCAAGGACGCCTATTGGTCGGAGCAAGTGGATATTCAGCGGCAAGTTGCGACCGCCTGGGTGCTCTATGCCGAAGGCAAGCGCGATGACGCGCTAAATGCGATGAGTGCCGCCGCCGATGCCGAGGACAAGACCGAGAAGCATCCGGTGACGCCGGGTGTGCCCAAACCCGCGCGCGAACTCTATGGCGTCATGCTGCTTGAAAGCGGCAATGCCAAGGAAGCGCTCACCGCCTTTGAAGCGACGCTAAAGAAAGAGCCGAACCGGCTGGGCGCCTATGTGGGCGCGGCGATGGCCGCCGAAAAGTCCGGTGACAACGCCAAAGCTCGGGAGCACTACAAGAAAGTCGTCCAAATCGCCGACGCCGCGGATAAGGCCAGAACCGACGTTGCAGGCGCACAGGCGTTCCTGCAGAAGCAGTGAGATACCCGCGGCGAAGACACCGGAGCAAGCCGTGAAGAGATTCTTTCTGCCGATTGTGTTGGGCATCCTTCCGACCCTGGCCAGCGCTCAGCCGCTTCAGGTCACTGGATATTCCGGCTATCTCGGCGAGTGGGAGTTGACCGCCACCGTCACGGAAACGGCTTCCGGCCCCACGAAGGAATACTCCGGACCATTGACGATGAGGCACGTCGGCCTGTGCACTCAGGATGGTCCGGAGGAGAAGACCGGTGAAATGCGTTTGCAGCTATCGACCTCGTCATCGCAATTGAATGCGACATTCTCGGTTGCCGGCGTCGAATGCACCTACAGCGGACAATTGACAGACTCTTATACAGGCACGATGGCCTGCCCGGATCGACAGGCCGTTCCCCTCAAGCTATGGGTGCGATAGTTGCCTGCCTAAGAGAGTCCCTGGCGACGCTTGCGGGCCTCACGTCTTGTCGGGTCCGACCCGCACCAGTTGCTTGCCGAAATTGGCGCCCTTCAGAAGTCCCATGAACGCGCCCGGCGCGCTGTCGAGCCCTTCGGTGACGAACTCGCGATGCTTGACCTTGCCCTCGCGCACCCACCCCGACATGTCGCGCAGGAAGTCCGCATGGCGCGCGGCGAAATCGCTGACGATAAAGCCTCTGATATTCAGCCGCTTGGTCAGCACGGCGCGCATCATGGATGAAGCCCATTTCGGCGCCGATGCCTCGGTGTCGTTGTAATGCGCGATCAGGCCGCACACCGGAATCCGCGCGAACGCGTTGAGCAGCGGAAACACCGCTTCGAACACCGCGCCGCCGACATTCTCGAAATAGACGTCGATGCCCTTCGGGCAGGCTTCCTTCAGCTTGGCCGCGAGGTTGGGATCGCGATGATCGAGGCACTCATCGAACCCGAGCTCGCCTCTGACGTAATCGCATTTTTCCTTGCCGCCCGCGATGCCGACGGCACGCGCGCCCTTGATCCTGGCGATTTGCCCGACCGCCGAGCCGACCGCGCCGGATGCTGCGGCAACCACGACGGTTTCGCCGGGTTGCGGCTTGCCGATATCGAGCAGGCCGGTATAGGCGGTCATGCCGGGCATGCCGAGCACGCCGACCGCGGTCGAAACCGGCCCGAGGCTGGGATCGACCTTGCGCAGGTCCCGGCCATCGGAAAGCGCGTGCGACTGCCAGCCGACGCGCGCAAGTACGATGTCGCCCTTGGCAAAGCCCGGATTGTTCGAGGCGATCACCTCGCACACGGTGCCGCCCTCCATCACCCCGCCGATCGGCACCGGCGCCGCATAGGACGGGCCGTCGCTCATGCGCCCGCGCATATAGGGATCGAGCGACAGCCAGATGGTGCGCAGCAGAACCTGGCCCTCGCCGGGTACAGGTATCGTATGATCCTCGACGCGGAAATCCGACGCCTTGGGCTCGCCGACGGGGCGAGAAACCAGCACGACGCGTCTTGCGGATTGGGCCATGTTTGTTTCCTCCGATTTTTGTCTTCGTCATTCCGGGATGGTGCGTTAGCACCAGACCGCAGATGTGCAATTGCACATCGGGGAATCTCGAGATTCCGGGTTCGATGCTTCGCATCGCCCCGGAATGACGTTTCCGATTCAGGCCGTGAGTTTCGCCAGCGCCGAGTCGAACGCCGCGGCAGCACTCGGCAAATCCTTGAACGCAAGCCCGCTATCGGCCGACTGCTTCTGCGCCTCCGTCGCGGTGGGACGAATCTCGGCCACCGGCTTGGCGTCATCGAGCAAGGCCTGCGGCGCGATCACATGAAACTCATGGGCTTCGACCGGCTGATCCTTGAGCAGGAAGACGCTCAGCGAGACGATGTCCTTGCCGCGCCGATATGAAATATAGCGGTCGACCGCGACCGAGCCGTCGCGCTGCATGCCGCCAAGTTTGGCATAGCCCTTGGCGTCCAGCAGTTTGTGCGCCTTGAAGCCTTTCACGCCCACCGAATTTGCTTTCGCGGTCTCTTCGGACAGGTCGTATTTCCCGGCCATCTCCTTGCCGACAGTGGCGAGTTGACCGGACATGTCGTGCTCGAATTCCTTCACTTCGGTACGCGGCTTCGATGCCTTGCGGGGCTTTGCGGCATCGCGCTTTTCCAGCTCGGCCTTGCATTGGGCGATGACTTCGGCAACGGATTTCCGCTCCGCATTGACCAGCAGATTCTTCAGATCCTGATCTGTAAGTGCCGCAATCCTGTCGTCCGACCAATCGACCATAATATTCAACTTCTCTTCTGAATTGTGTTGGGATGAATTTTGTCGGAAACCGCGGCACAATCGCGAACGTGAATTCGCGTGCGGAGCGGCGATCCGTAGGCCGACAGTACCGCGTTTCGCGGGCCTTGTGGTGGTCAATTTAGCCCTGAAACTATGCCCCGCCGGGGTAATTCGGGCTCTCGCGCGTGATGGTGACGTCGTGGACATGGCTTTCGCGCAAGCCCGCGCCGGTGATCCGCACGAATTGCGCCTTCTCATGGAACTCGGCGAGGTTTCTCGCGCCGACATATCCCATCGCCGCGCGCAGTCCCCCGGCGAGCTGATGCATGACGTTTCCGACCGGGCCCTTGTAGGGCACCTGACCCTCGATACCCTCCGGCACCAGCTTGAGCGTGTCCTTGATGTCCTGCTGAAAATAACGATCGGCGGAACCGCGCGCCATCGCACCGACCGAGCCCATCCCGCGATAGGCCTTGTAGGAGCGGCCCTGCCACAGGAACACTTCGCCCGGGGTCTCGTCGGTGCCGGCCAGCAAGGAACCCACCATGGCGATGTCGGCGCCGGCGGCCAGAGCCTTGGCAAGGTCGCCGGAATATTTGATGCCGCCATCGGCGATCACCGGCACGTTGGCTTTCTTGGCGGCCTCGACCGCATCCATGATCGCGGTGAGCTGCGGCACGCCGACGCCGGCGACAATGCGGGTGGTGCAAATCGAACCTGGACCGATACCGACCTTGATCGAGTCGGCGCCCGCATCGATCAGGGCCTGCGCACCCTCCATGGTGGCGATATTGCCGGCGATGACCTGCACGGCATTGGAGAGCCGCTTGATGCGGTTGACGGCTGCGAGCACCCGCGAGGAATGGCCGTGCGCGGTATCCACCACGATCACGTCGACGCCCGCGTCGATCAGCCGCTCGGTACGCTCGAACCCATCTTCGCCAACGGTGGTCGCGGCGGCGACACGCAGCCTACCTTGCGCATCCTTACAGGCCAGCGGATGCGCCACCGCCTTTTCCATGTCCTTCACGGTGATCAGGCCAACGCAGCGGTACTGCTCGTCGACCACCAACAGTTTCTCGATGCGATGCTTGTGCAGCATCCGCTTCGCCTCGTCCTGGCTGACGCCTTCACGCACCGTCACGAGATTTTCGTGAGTCATGAGCTCGGAGATTTTCTGGCGCGGGTCTGTGGCGAACCGCACGTCGCGGTTGGTAAGAATCCCGACCAGCTTGCCCGGCACGCCCTTGGCCGCGCCCGTGACCACCGGAATGCCGGAGAAACCGTGATCGCTCATCAGCGCCAGCGCGTCCGACAGCATGGCGTCGGGGCCGATGGTCAGGGGATTGACCACCATTCCGGATTCGAACTTCTTCACCTGTCGCACCTGCGCGGCCTGGCCATCGACGTCGAAATTGCGGTGGATGACGCCGATGCCGCCGGCCTGCGCCATCGCGATCGCCATCCGCGCTTCGGTGACGGTATCCATCGCGGAGGCGATAATCGGGATGTTGAGCGGGATGGCCCGGGTGACGTGGGAGCGGATATCGGCCTCCGAGGGCAGGATATCCGAAAGGCCGGGTTTCAGCAGCACGTCGTCGAACGTATAGGCTTCGCGTATCGCCTGAAGTCCCTGCACCAGCGCCATTACCAACTCCATTCGGCGGCCCGTTCGCCGCGATACGACCTAAGGGATGAACAGCTCCTTCGGCGATACTATTGGCATCGCCGTCGAATCGAAGCCCATCGGTAGGGTTGGCGGTGGTCGATAGCATGGCGGGCCGCCGAATCAAAGGGCTTGCCAGCCATGCACAGGCTTTTCGCAATCTGGCCCGGGTTTTCCCCGCATCGGGCGGGTAACCCGGTTTCCGCCGCGTTAGCGCGGATAACCCGGCGGCGGGCCGTGCTGGCGGATCGCCTCCACCACCTCCCGATGCCGGCGCTCTTCCCGTTTCAGATGGACCGCGATCACCGCATGCGCCGAGGGCACCAGCAGCAGGACGTGAAAAACCAGCCCGAAAATCACGCAAAAGACGATCAGGAACAGGTTGAAAATCGCCGAAAATGGCTGCCCGTTCAGCAACAACCCAAGCGGCGGCAGCAGCACTGACAGGACATAGATCATGACGGCATCTCCGGCGGCGTCACGCAGGATTTAGGTGGTATGCGGGGTTCTGCAATAGCCTCACCGGCGATGCGGTGTTACAGCCCCTCCTCCCGCTTCTTTCCCATCCCGCTTTCCGAATTTTGATGACCAAAGAACGCCTGATCCCGCTCATCGTGGCTACCGCCCTGTTCATGGAGAACATGGATTCGACGGTTATCGCGACTTCGCTGCCGGCGATCGCCGCCGATATCGGCACCAGTCCGCTGACACTGAAGCTCGCCATCACCTCGTATCTGCTGTCGCTGGCGGTATTCATTCCGGCGAGCGGCTGGACCGCCGACAGGTTCGGTGCGCGCATGGTGTTCTCCATCGCCATCGCGGTCTTCATGGTGGGTTCGATCGGCTGCGCGCTATCCGGCTCCGTCACCGATTTTGTGATCGCGCGCATCGTGCAGGGCTTCGGCGGGGCGATGATGACCCCGGTCGGACGGCTGGTGCTGCTGCGCTCGATCGACAAAAGCGCGCTGGTGAATGCGATGGCCTGGGTCACGGTGCCGGCGCTGGTCGGCCCGGTGATCGGTCCGCCGCTCGGCGGATTCATCACCACCTATCTGTCCTGGCACTGGATCTTCCTGATCAACATCCCGATCGGCCTGCTCGGTATCGTCATGGCGCTGCGCTACATCGACCCGATCCGCAGCGAGGATCCCGAGCGCTTCGATCTTTACGGGCTGGTGCTGGCCGGGATCGGGCTAGGCGGCATCGCGTTCGGCCTCTCGATCGCAGGCCTCAATCTGCTGCCATGGACGATTGTCATCGCGCTGGTCGCGATCGGCACCATTTCCATGACGCTCTATGTGATCCATGCCAGGCGAACCGCTTCCCCGGTGCTGGATTTCGCACTGCTGCGGCTGCCGACGATGCGCGCCAGCATTATCGGCGGCTTTCTGTTCCGCCTCGGCATCGGCTCGCTGCCGTTTCTGCTGCCGCTATTGATGCAGGTCGGGTTTGGGTTGTCACCGCTCCGCTCGGGGCTCGTGACCTTTGCGTCCGCGGTCGGCGCGATGGGCATGAAGACGCTGGCGGCGCGCATCATCCGCACCTTCGGTTTCCGCAACATCATGACCATCAACGCGGTGGTGAGTTCGATCTTCCTCGCGGCCTGCGCGCTGTTCACCATCGCAACGCCGTTGCTGCTGATCATGATCCTGCTTGTGGTCGGCGGCTTCTTCCGTTCGCTGCAGTTCACCGCCATCAACACGCTGGCATATGCCGAAGTCGAGCCGGCGCAGATGAGCCGCGCCACCACGCTGGTCAGCGTCAACCAGCAACTGGCGGTTTCCGCCGGCGTCGCCGTCGGCGCGTTCTCGGTGGAGTCGACCATGTTGCTGCATCACGTCAGCGAGCTCAGCGCTGCCGATTTCGCGCCGGCGTTCATCGTGGTGTCGGTGATCTCGGCGGTTTCGGCGTACTTCTTCTACGAGATGCCCGCGGATGCCGGTCATCAGGTATCGGGGCGCGGAGTTCTCGCGGTCGCCCCGGAGCGCGACGCCGAACCGGAGGAGACCGCCGCCACCGAGACCGCCAACGCCAGGGATCAGCGGCTGGGTTGAGATATCTGCCGTCTAAGGCCTATGACAAGATCGATGTGACCAAGGTGCGACATGACAACTGAATTGAAACCGATTCGTACAAAGGCGGACTACAAGGCCGCGCTTGCCGAGGTGGAGCGCTTATGGGGCGCCAAGAGTGGCACACCGAAGGGCGGCTGGCTTGACGTGCTGGCGACGCTAATCGACGCCTATGAAGCCCGGCACTATCCAATGGATCCGCCCGACCCGATTGAAGCGATCCAGTTCCGGATGGAACAGCTTGGCCTGACCCGGAAAGATCTCGAACCGCTGATTGGAACACGCGCACGCGTCGCGGAAGTCATGAACCGAAAACGCAGCCTGTCGATCGATATGATCCGCCGTCTGCATCAGCACCTTGGCATTTCCGCCGATGTACTTATCCGTCCGGCACGCGAAAACGCAGCAGCGTGACAGCGGCTGGGGTAGATGCCCGGGGCATAGCAGTCTGGCTTGCGCAGACGGCGTAAACCTGTCCGCGATGCGGGCATCCACGTCTTTCTTCGTGTGCACCAAAGCAAGGCGAGGATGGCCGGGACGAGCCGGACGAGCCCGGCCATGACGCGGTTACAGCGGTATTATGCCTGCTGTCGATGGTTTTGCTGCCCCCCGGAACCCCGTCGCCAGCACGTAGCGCTCGGACGAATCCTTTCGGCTCGAGGCCGGCTTGACGTGTTTGACGGTGGCAAAATCGCGCTTGAGCTGCGTCATCAAGCTCGCGTCGGCACCGCTCTGGAACACCTTGGCGACGAACGTCCCGCCGGGATTGAGCACGTCGGAGGCAAATGCGGCGGCACCTTCCACCAGCCCCAGAATCCGCAATTGGTCGGTCTTGCGATGGCCCGTGGTGTTGGCGGCCATGTCGGACAGCACCACATCGGCGCGGCCGCCCATCATCGCGAGCAATTTTGCCGACGCGTCTTCCTTGAGAAAGTCCAGCTGCGCGAAGCTGACGCCGGCAATTTCCGGCATCTCCAAAAGATCGATTGCGATGACCTTGCCCTTGCCATCGGCGGCGCCAACACGCTTGGCCGCGATCTGACTCCAGCCGCCGGGCGCAGCACCGAGATCGACCACGGTGATGCCGCGCTTGAGGAAATGATACTTGTCGTCGATTTCGATCAGCTTATAGGCCGCACGCGAGCGCAAGCCGTCCCGCTTGGCCTGCGCCACATAGGGATCGTTGAGCTGGCGCTCCAGCCAGAGTTTCGACGACAGCTTGAGCCGGCCGCCGCTCTTGACGGTGACCCGCAGCCGCCCGGTGGTATCTTTCGCCATATCGGCCTTTTGCCCTGGAAAGCTGTCTCGCTCTAACACACCGCGGGTCGGCGCGCCTATCGGCTGCCGCTGAGCAACCCGTCCTCGCGCATCATCTCGACCAGCATGCCTTCGCGCAGACCGCGATCGGCGACGCGCAAGCGCGGCAGCGGAAACGCATGGCGGATCGCATCGAGAATGGCGCAGCCGGCCAGCACCAGATCGGCGCGCTCGACGCTGATGCAGTTGTTGTTGGCACGTTCCTGATAGCTCATGCCGAGCAGGCGCGCGATGGTCGCGGTGACATCCGCGTCGCTCAACCAGACGCCGTCGATCCGGCGGCGCTCGTATCGCGCCAGATTGAGATGGACCCCGGCCAGCGTTGTCACGGTTCCCGAAGTCCCGAGCAAATGCATGTCCGCAAGATCGGCGCCTTGCTCGGCCACAAACGGCGCGATGTGCTGCGCGACTTCCTGCACCATCAGCGCATAGGATTCCCTCGTGACGTCCCTGCCGCCGAAATGCTCGGCCAGCGTGACGACGCCGAGCGGGATCGACATCCATGCCTTGATGCGCGGCGTTGGGTTCTGCTCTTGCGGATCGCGCTCGACCCGAACCAACTCGGTCGAGCCGCCGCCGATGTCGAACAGAATGGCGCCCCGCCCTTTTTGATCGAGCAGCGGCGAGCAGCCGATGACGGCGAGTGCGGCTTCGGTCTCGCGATCGATCACTTCAAGCTGGATGCCGGTTGCAGCGGCAACCCGATCCCGGAAGCCCTCGGCGTTGGATGCCGCGCGGCAGGCTTCCGTTGCGATCAGTCGCAGGCGCCTGGCCTTTTTCGAATGGATCTTATCGCGGCAGATGCTGAGCGCGGTGATCGCGCGCTCGATCGCGGCTTCGCTGATAGACCCGGTGGCCGAGATGCCCTCGCCGAGCCGGATGATCCGCGAGAACGAATCGACCACGCGGAACCCGTTGCCGGTCGGACAGGCGATCAGCAGCCGGCAATTGTTGGTGCCGAGGTCAAGCGCAGCGTAGACGCCGGAGCCCGATGCCAGCTCCACTTGCGCGCCCCCGCCCGCCGCAGCCGATCCTGGCGGGCTTGCGCGCGGCCCAAGGCCGTCGCGAAGCCGCGTGTCATCGTTCATCAAAAATGTCTTTCCGCGGCCATCCGGGCCGACGAGGAATTTCCGTTCACGGAAACTTTAGCAGCGCCGGCAGGGCGCGCAACAGGCGCCACATAGGACCATGCCCAATCAGGCGTTGTCGTCCCGATATAGGTACGTTATCTGGGTGGCAAGCGCCGAAATCGCGCAAAATCCGGCATTTCAGGTATCTTTCAATGCAAGACCGACCCTCTTCAGCGTCTCTGGAAACCGCTATCGCACTGCAAAAATTCGGTGTCGGGCAGCCGGTCCGCCGCAAGGAAGACGACACGCTGGTGCGCGGCAAGGGCAAATACACCGACGACTTCAACCTGCCGGGGCAAGCTTATGCCTGGATCGTGCGCTCCAGCCACGCCCACGGGATCATTCGCGGCATCGACACGTCGGCGGCCAAAGCCATGCCCGGCGTGCTCGGGGTCTGGACCGGCGCCGACCTCGCCGCGGCGAATTATGGCCCCTACACCTGCGGCCTGCCGCTGAAGAGCCGCGATGGCACCCCGTTGCTGCAGACCAACCGCACCGCGCTGATGACCGACAAGGTACGGTATGTCGGCGATCCCGTGGCGTTTGTGGTGGCCCAAACCCTCGCCCAGGCGCGCGACGCCGGCGAAGCCGTGGTGCTCGATATCGATCCGCTGCCGGCCGTCACCAGCGCCGAAGAGGCAGCAAAACCGGGCGCGCCGCAGCTCTACGACCACATCCCCAACAACGTGGCGCTGGATTATCACTACGGCGACGCCGCCAAGGTCGAGGCCGCTTTCGCCGGCGCCGCACATGTCACCAAGCTCGATATCGTCAACACCCGCGTCGCCGTGGTGGCGATGGAGCCGCGGGCGGCGCTGGCCTCCTATGACAAGGCGAGCGAGCGCTACACGATTCAGGTTCCGACCCAGGGGGTCTCCGGCAATCGCGCCAACCTGGCCAAGAACCTGCTGAGGGTGCCGAACGAAAAGGTCCACCTGCTGACCGCCAATGTCGGCGGCTCGTTCGGCATGAAGAACATCAACTATCCCGAATATATCTGCATCTTGCATGCGGCGAAGGCGCTGGGCCGTCCGGTGAAATGGACCGACGAGCGCTCGACCAGCTTCCTGTCCGACAGCCACGGGCGCGCGCAACAGATCCATTGCGAGCTTGCGCTCGACAGCGACGGCAAATTCCTCGCGGTCAAGGTCTCAGGCTACGGCAATCTCGGCGCCTATATCACCGGCGTTGCGCCGAGCCCGTTATCCCTGAACGTCGGCAAGAACCTGGCCAGCGTCTATCGCACACCGCTGATGAGCGTCGACATCAAGACCGTCTTGACCAACACCACACTGATGGGCGCCTATCGCGGCGCCGGACGCCCCGAGGCCAATTATTTCATGGAGCGCCTGATCGACCGCGCCGCCGATGAGACGGGCATCAACCGGCTCACCTTGCGCAAGCGCAATTTCATCAAGCCGGCGCAGATGCCGTTCGCCGCGTCCTCCGGTGTCACCTATGACAGCGGCGATTTCCAGGGGGTGTTCAACAAGGCGCTTGAGATCTCCGATCACGAGGGGTTTGCCAAACGCAAGAAGGAGAGCCGCAAGCAGGGCAAGCTCCGTGGCATTGCCGTCGGCTCCTATCTCGAAGTCACCGCCCCTCCCGGCGTCGAACTCGGCAAGATCGTGTTTGAAGCCGACGGCTCGGTGCGGCTGATCACCGGCACGCTCGACTACGGTCAGGGGCATGCGACACCGTTTGCGCAAGTGCTCTGTGCGCAACTCGGCGTCCCCTTCGAAAACGTCAAGCTCGAGCAAGGCGACAGCGACGTCGTGCATACCGGCAATGGCACCGGCGGCTCGCGCTCCATCACCGCCAGCGGAATGGCGATCGTCGAAGCCTCAAAACTGGTCATCGAGAAGGGCAAGCGCTCGGCCGCCCATCTGATGGAAGCCGCCGAAGCCGACATCGAATTCGGCAATGGCCGTTTCACCATCGCCGGCACCGATCGCAGCATCGACATCATCGAGCTGGCGCGCCGGCTGCGCGAAGGCAAGATGCCGGAAGGCGTGCCGTCGTCGCTCGACGTCGACCATACCACCGAGGCCGTGCCATCGACCTTTCCCAATGGCTGTCACGTCGCGGAAGTCGAGATCGATCCCGAAACCGGCATCGTGCGGATCGTGCGCTATACCGGCGTCAACGACTTCGGCACCATCGTCAATCCGATGCTGGTCGCCGGGCAGCTTCATGGCGGCGTCGCGCAAGGCATCGGTCAAGCCCTGATGGAATGCGTCAGCTACGACTCCAGCGGCCAGCCGATTACCGGTTCGTTCATGGACTACGCGCTGCCCCGCGCCGAAGACATTCCGATGATGGTGGTCGGCGACCATCCGGTGCCCGCCAAATCCAATCCGCTGGGCACCAAAGGCTGCGGCGAAGCCGGCTGCGCCGGCAGCCTCTCCACCATCGTCAACGCGGTGCTCGATGCGCTCTCCGAATTCGGCATCACGCATATCGACATGCCGCTGACTCCCGAGCGGGTCTGGCGCGCGATCCAGGACGCCAAGGCGAAGGCGGCATGAGGGCGGACCGTCCGTTGTGAGGAGCGCGTCGCGGAAAACACACCGCCACCGCCGAACACACAGCCGTCATCGCCCGCGAAAGCGGGCGATCCAGTATTCCGAAGCGTTGGTGATAGAACCGTGAAACTGCGGCGTACTGGATACCCGCTTTCGCGGGTATGACGTTTGGGGCGGAGCGGCGCGCTGCCCTCTTTTAATCTTACGCCGCCGCCTGTTCGCGCGGCTGGTAGATCGCGATGTGCTGGCAATGCGCTACCGCCGTGCGGCCGTTGGCGACGACCAACGCGTCGAGTTCGACGAAACGGTGGCCCTTCTTTTCATAATTGCCGGTCACCCTGGCGCGTGCCGTCAGTTCGTCGCCGCTGCTGAAGGCGTTGAGAAGCTGCATCCGGCTGCCGACATGGATCCACGGCCCGAGAATGGCATTGTCGACCAGCACCTTGTTCATGACCCGCTGCAGCAGGCCGGGATGGCCAAGTGCTTGATGGCCAAGTGCTTCGCTGGCGTAAATCGCATCGGTCTCGCGCACATCCGTCAGATATTCTTTTGCCGCATCGCCGGCCCAGGCGCGCGGAATGGTGCCGAGCCACTTGCCGAGTTCATATGACATCGCATTGACGGGCTTGCGCTCGGTCACGGCAGCGGTTTCGCTGAAATCCGACATCGAGACGGCTGGCGCGGACGCCGGCAATGACGCACTCCCGGTGGCACAGAGCTGCCCACGGCTTTCGACCCGGATCGCAAGCCCGCCGTCGCTCTCCTCACCGGTAACGTCGGCGGTCTCGCCGTCATAGACCGGCTTGACGAAACGCGCCTCGATCAACCCGCGATCGAGAAAGGCGCGGCCCCATTTCGAAACCGGCAGATGCATCATGTAGGCCATCACATCGACGCCGGGGACGAGCCCGCCGCGAAAGCCGAACCGCTTCGCAACGGCGTCGTCATGGATCTTGTTTTCGGAAAGCTTCGAGGTGTTGTAGGCCGAGACGCGATACGGCCCGATGCGGCTTGTCATGCCTGTCTCCCCTGATTTGGCTGGCTTTTCCGGCCATAATCGTACGCAAACAAAATGCCGTGGCAAGCGCGTTCCATCCGCTGTTTTGCTCGCAATTCCGCTTCCGATGGAGTACCACGCGTGCACCGGAAGCACCCGTTGCGTTCCCCGCCTAAATCCCAACCGATGACGCCATTCTTGAACCCCACCCGCATCTATGTCGACGCCGACGCCTGCCCGGTCAAAGACGAAATCTACCGCGTCGCCGCCCGTCATGGCCTGCCCGTCAGCGTCGTCGCCGGCAATTTCATTCGGGTGCCGCAGGATCCGATGATCGAGCGTGTCGCGGCCGGTTCCGGGATGGACGCCGCCGATGACTGGATTGCGGAACGCGCCGGAAAGGGCGATATCGTTGTCACCTCCGATATCCCGCTGGCGAGCCGTTGCGTCAAAGCGGGGGCCGAAGTGATCGCGCCGAATGGCAAGCCGTTTACCGAACAGGCGATCGGGATGACGCTCGCGGTTCGCAACCTGATGACCGATTTGCGTTCATCCGGCGAGGTAACCGGCGGACCCAAATCGTTCGCTCCGCGCGACCGCTCGGCGTTCCTGTCGGCGCTCGATCAAACCATCCGCCGCATCCAGCGCCAGCGCGCGGAGCCATCGGCACAGAAACAGAGTTGAATTAAACGCCATGGCGCCTCCGCTGATCCAGTTGAAAGACATCAAGCTGACCTTCGGCGGCACGCCGCTGTTGTCGGGCGTCGAACTGTCGGTGTCATCGGGCGAGCGCGTGTGTCTGATCGGCCGCAACGGCTCCGGCAAATCGACGCTGCTGAAGATCGCGGCCGGCCTGGTCGAATCCGACAGCGGCAGCCGCTTCGTGCAGCCGGGTGCCACCATCCGCTATCTGCCGCAGGAGCCAGATTTTTTGGGCTTCGCCACGACGCTGGCCTATGTCGAAGCAGGCCTCGGCCCCGGCGACGACCACTACCAGGCTCGCTACGTTCTGGAACAGCTCGGGCTTCACGGCGATGAAGACCCCGCGAATGTATCCGGCGGCGAAGCCCGCCGCGCGGCGCTGGCGCGCGTGCTGGCGCCCTCGCCCGATATCCTGCTGCTGGACGAGCCCACCAACCATCTCGATCTCACCACCATCGAATGGCTGGAGAGCGAACTCGCCGGCCGCCGTAGCGCGCTGGTGATCATCAGCCATGACCGCCGCTTCCTCTCAAATCTGTCGCGCAGCACCGCGTGGCTCGATCGTGGCCAGATCAGGCAGATCGACCGCGGCTTCAGCGCGTTCGAGGCCTGGCGCGACGAGGTGCTGGCCGAGGAAGAGCGCGACCAGCACAAGCTCGACCGCAAAATCGTCAACGAGGAGCATTGGCTGCGCTACGGCGTTTCCGGCCGCCGCAAGCGCAACGTCAAGCGGCTCGGCAATCTCTATGCACTGCGCGAGCAACGGCGCGACTATCGCGGCGCCGCTGGCAATGCCAACCTCGCCGCCGCGGAAGCGGACAAATCCGGCAAGCTGATCATCGAAGCCAAGCACATCGGCCGGTCGTATGGCGACCGCAGAATCGTCGACGACTTCTCGATCCGGGTGCAGCGCGGCGACCGCATCGGCATCGTCGGGCCGAACGGCGCCGGCAAGACCACGCTGATCGACATGCTGACCGGCGCCAATCCACCGGATACCGGCACCATCCGGTTCGGCGCCAACATCGAAATGGCGACGCTCGACCAGCATCGCGAAAGCCTCGATCCAAAATCGACGCTGGCCGACGCCCTAACCGGTGGCGGCAGCGACAACGTGATGGTCGGCGGCAAGCCGAAGCACGTGGTCAGCTACATGAAAGACTTCCTGTTCGCGCAGGAACAGATGCGCACGCCGCTCGAGGTGCTCTCCGGCGGCGAACGCGGGCGGCTGATGCTGGCGCGCGCGCTGGCAAAACCCTCCAACCTGCTGGTGCTGGACGAGCCGACCAACGACCTCGATCTCGAAACCCTCGATGTGCTCGAGGAAATGCTCGGCGATTACGACGGCACCGTGATCCTGATCAGCCACGACCGCGATTTTCTCGATCGCGTGGTGACCTCGGTGATCGCGCCGGAGGGCGACGGCCGCTGGGTCGAATATGCCGGCGGCTATACCGACATGCTGGCGCAGCGCGGCGCGGATTTGAAGCGCGACGCGGTGAAGGCCGCCGCGGTCGAGACCGCAAAGGGCATCAAGGTTGGCGCGTCTTCGGGCGCCTCGAAGCGAAGGCTCAATTTCAACGAAAAGCATGCGCTGGAAACACTGCCCAAGACAATTGCCAAATTGCAGGCGGAAATCGCAAAACAGCAGCGGCACCTTGACGATCCCAATCTCTACAAGAAAGATCGCAAGAAATTCGATCAAGCCTCTGATGCACTTACGAAAGCGCAAAAGGATTTGCAGGAGGCCGAGGACAAATGGCTGGAACTTGAAGTGCTGCGCGAAGAGATCGAACAGGCCTGATCTGGAGCAACGATGACCACACCCCTCGCCGCCAAAATCGCCCGCGACTACGGCACGCCCGCCGCGGTTATCGACATGGACCGCGTCGAGCGCAACATCGCCCGGATCCAGGCCACCTGCGATGCGGCCGGAGTCGCCAATCGCCCGCATATCAAGACCCACAAGAGCCCGATGCTGGCAAAGCTTCAGGTCGCCGCCGGCGCCCGGGGCATCACCTGCCAGAAACTCGGCGAGGCCGAGGTGATGGCGGATGCCGGCATCGACGACATCCTGATCAGCTACAACCTGATCGGCGACGAAAAGATGGCGCGGCTTGGCGCGCTGCAGGCCAAGGCCAACATGACCGTCGCCGCCGACAATTCGGTCGTGATCGCAGGGTTACCGCAGGCGGCAGCAGCTTCCGGCCGCCCGCTCTCGGTCGTGGTCGAGTGCGACACCGGACGCAAGCGCGCCGGAGTAGAAACCCCCGGCGAAGCGATCGCGCTCGCGCGCGCGATTGCAGCCTTGAAGGGACTGACCTTCGGCGGTTTCATGCTGTACCCGACCGAGACCGGCTGGGCCGAGGCGCAGAAGTTTTTCGATGAAGCCCTGGCTGGCGTCCGCGCGCATGGACTCGACGCGGCGATGGTCTCCACCGGCGGCTCGCCGAACCTGAAAAACGTGGGGAAACTCAGGGGCGCCACCGAGCATCGGCCCGGCACCTATATCTACAATGACCGGATGCAGGTCGCCGCCGGCGTCGCCAGCTGGGACGATTGCGCACTGAACATCTATTCGACCGTGGTGAGCCGCGCCGGCCCGGACCGCGGCATTTTGGACGCCGGCTCGAAGACGCTGACGTCGGATACCGGCGGCGGGCTCGATGGGCATGGGCTGATCCTCGAACATCCCGAAGCAAAAATCGCGCGCTTTGCCGAGGAGCATGGCTTTCTCGACCTGACCCGCAGCAATACCCGGCCCAATGTCGGCGATGTCGTGCGGATCGTGCCGAACCACGTCTGCGTCGTCGTCAACATGATGGACGAGGTGGTGATGGTGCGCGGCGACGAGATCATCGGTACGCTGCCGGTGGCGGCACGGGGGAAATTGCGGTGATCTAACCTCATCCTGAGGAGCGCGCTCTTGGCGCGCGTCTCGAAGGATGCGCGACACTATCATGGTTCGAGACGCGCAGCTTTGCTGCGCTCCTCACCATGAGGACCACCTGCCAGCCACTTCAACACACCTCTTCCCGCCGCGGCTCCAGTCGCGAACGAGGCCTGCAGCAGATAGCCGCCGGTCGGCGCCTCCCAGTCCAGCATCTCGCCGGCCGCGAATGTGCCGGGCAAGCGGCGGATCATGTAGTCGGCATCGATTTCGCTGAACGAAATTCCGCCGGCGGTCGAGATCGCGCGCGTAATCGGCGCCACGCCATTGAGCTGGATCGGCAACGCGTTGATTCGTTCGGCGAGAGCCGCAGGCGATAGCGACGGTAGCGGAACGCCGGACGCGATGGCTGCTTCCTGCAACAATCCGATGCCGACCGGAGAAAGATGACCTGCTTTGCGCAGCCAGTTTGAAAACGATTGTTTGCCTCGCGGCATCGATAGCCGCGCAATCAGATCGTTGATTTCGAGATCGGGCCGCAATGCGACGCGCAGGGTCGCCTGCCCTTTATCCGCGACGGCCTCGCGCAAATCAGCCGACAGCGCATAGATCGCGCCGCCCTCGATACCGGCGCGCGTGATAACCGCTTCGCCGCGAACGGTGTGCGGGCCAAACGACAGCGCAATCCCCTTGAGAGGATGACCTTCAAAACGCTCGCGAAAGATATCGGACCAGGCAACGGCAAAACCGCAATTGGCGGGCCGGAGCGGCGATATGGTCACGCCCTTCGCGCTGAGGGTTTCCACCCACGCACCATCGGACCCGAGCCGCGGCCAGCTGGCGCCGCCGAGCGCCAGCACGGTTGCGCGTGCCTCAACGCTGCGTTGTCCATCGGGAGTTTGAAACAGCAAGCGGCCATTCTCGTCCCAGCCCGTCCAGCGATGCCGCAGCGCGAATTGTACCCCCATGGCGTCGAGCCGCCGCAGCCACGCGCGCAGCAGTGGCGAGGCCTTGAACGCCTGTGGGAAAACCCGGCCGCTGGAGCCGACAAAGGTCGGCTGCCCCAGCGCTTGGCTCCATTCGCGTAAATTATCCGGCGGCAAAGCTTCGATCGCCGGCTTAAGATGCTCCTTCGCCGCGCCGTAGCGGGCGAGAAACGCAGACAGCGCTTCGCTGTGGGTCAGATTGAGCCCGCCACGTCCGGCCATCAGAAACTTGCGGCCCGCCGACGGCATCGCGTCATGGACTGTGACGCCCGGGCCAGCTTGCGCCAGCACCTCAGCCGCCATCAGGCCGGCAGGACCGGCGCCGATGATGGCGACTTGGGTTGGGGAAGGAGGTGACATCGATACAAGCCTATGCCTGATTTCGACGAACCACCCAAGTCGTCATTCCGGGGCGCGCGTTAGCGCGAACCTCAGATGTGCGATTGCACATCGGGGAATCTCGAGATTCCGGGTTCGATGCTTCGCATCGGCCCGGAATGACGTCAGAGCTTAATCCCCGCCCTCGCCGCGGCCTGTCCGACATATTTCTGGGTCTGCTGGAACGCGCCTTCCAGCGCCCTTGCTTGTCCCATGTCGCTGATGTCGGCGAAATGGGCAGCAACCGCGTCGGGCGTCCAGTCGGATTGGCTTAAGTTGATGCCTTCGGTTTCCATGATCTTGATCACCGCGAAGGATCCCGCGCCCGCACCCATGATGGTGCGCGTCGGCGCATCCTCGCTGAGCAGATAAAGCACCGCCGGCGTGATCGCTTCCGGCTTCATCAGCGCCAGCGCCTGCGGCGGCAGCAATTCTTCCGTCATCCGCGTCGCCGCCGTCGGCGAGATCGTGTTGACGCGGACGTTGTTCTTGCGGCCTTCCTCGGCCAGCACATTCATCAGGCCGATCATGCCGGTTTTGGCAGCGCCGTAATTGGCCTGGCCGAAATTGCCGAACAGGCCCGACGATGACGTGGTCACGACAATGCGGCCGTAGTTGCGCTCGCGCATGCCGTCCCACACCGCCTTGCAGCAATAGAACGTGCCGGTGAGATGGACGTCGAGCACCTTGGCGAAATCGGCGATCTCCATCTTGGCGAACGACTTATCGCGCAGGATGCCGGCATTGGCGCAGAGCAGGTCGACACTGCCCCATTTCTCCGTGGCCTTGGCGACCATCGCCGTGACCTGCTCGAAGTTCGAGACATCGGCGCCGTCGGCGATCGCCTCGCCGCCGGCTTTGCGGATTTCCTCGACCACGGCTTGCGCCGGTGTCAGCGAGCCGCCGGTGCCGTCGCGGGCGCCGCCGAAATCGTTGACGACGACCTTCGCGCCGCGGCTCGCCAATCCCAGCGCATGCGCGCGCCCAAGACCATTGCCCGCGCCGGTGACGATGGCGACGCGGCCGTCAAACCTGATTGTCATGAGTAAAATTCCTGGATGTGGGGTTCTCTCGTCATGCCCGGCCTTGTGCCGGGCATCCACGTCTTTTTTTGTTTGCGGCATCAACAATACGTGGATGGCCGGGACAAGCCCGGCCATGACGGGCGAAAATTAAGCAAAATAAATCAAACCGATCCAGTCGGCCACCAGCGCGGGTTTTTGCTCGCCCTCGATCTCGACGGTGACATTGGTGCGCGACTGCAATTCCGTTGGCTTGCGCAGCTTCGCTTCCATCAAGGTGAAACGGCCGCGGACGCGCGAACCTGCGCGCACCGGCGAGATGAAGCGCAGCTTGTCGAAGCCGTAATTGACCCCCATCGTGGTGCCCTCAATGACAGGCATCACCTCGTAGGACATGATGCTCATCAGCGACATCGTCAGGAATCCATGCGCCACCGTGGTGCCGTACGAAGTTTCGCGTTTGGCGCGCTCGGGATCGATATGGATGAACTGATGGTCTTCGATCACATCCGCGAACACATCGATCCGTTTCTGATCGACCAGGTGCCAGGACGAAACCCCGACCTCGTGGCCGACCATGTTCTGATAAGCCTCAAGCGAAATCGGGGGTTTCTTCCAGACTTCATTCATTCGTCAATTCTCCGCCGATCCGGCCGGCCGCACCTTCTGCAACTCCGGGAACTCTTCTTCGCGGAATTCCTCGCCGCGCAGCGCGTCATCGCGATCATTATCATGTTCCAGCCGGCGCAACTGGACGCGGCGGATTTTTCCGGAAATCGTCTTCGGCAATTCGGTCACGAGCTCGATCCGCCGGATGCGTTTGAAGGGCGCCAACCGCGCGTGCAGGTGCTGAAAGATCGACAGCGCGGTAGCGGGCGAGCGCGCCACCCCCGACACCAGCAGCACATAGGCTTTCGGGATCGCAAGACGAATCGGATCGGGACTGGGAACGACGGCGGCCTCCGCGACCGCTTCATGTTCCAGCAAAATGCTCTCGAGTTCGAACGGGCTGATCCGGTAATCCGATGACTTGAAAACGTCATCGGAGCGGCCGACGAAGGTCAGATAGCCCTCGTCGTCGGCAAACACCACGTCGCCGCTGCGGTAGAGATCGCCATCGGCGCCGCTCAATCTGCCCCCGTCGCCCTGGTAACCCTGCATCAGGCCGGCCGGCCGGTCGCCGCCGAGCAACAGGCTGACCTCACCCTCTTTCGTCACCTGTCCGTCGCCGTCGGTGATCCGCACGCGGTAACCGGGCAGCGGACGGCCCATCGATCCGACCTTCACCTTCTGGCCCGGCGAATTCCCCGCAATCGCGGTGGTTTCGGTCTGACCGTAGCCGTCGCGGATGGTCAGCCCCCACGCGGCCTTCACCTGATCGATCACCTCGGGATTGAGCGGTTCGCCGGCGCCGCAAACCTCGCGCAACGACACCTTGAAGGCTGCCAGCTTCTCCTGGATGAACAGCCGCCACACCGTGGGCGGCGCGCACAGCGTGGTCACGCCGCATTTGCCGATGATCGTCAGCAATCCCTTCGCCTCGAAGCGCGGTTGGTTGACGACGAACACGGTGGCGCCGGCATTCCAGGGCGCAAAGAAGCAGCTCCAGGCGTGCTTGGCCCAGCCCGGCGAGGAAATGTTCAGATGGACATCACCCGGCTGCAGCCCGAGCCAGTACATGGTCGACAATCCGCCGACCGGATAACTGCGCTGGCTGTGCCGCACCAGTTTTGGTTTTGCGGTGGTACCGGAGGTGAAATACAGCAGCATCGGATCGTCGGCGTTTGTCGGGCCATCCGGCGCGAACGTCTCCGAAGACTCCGCGACCTGTTCGTAAGACAGCCAACCCGCATGCCTTGACGACGCGCCGACCACGACACGAATGAGATTGTCAGCGCCGAGGTCGGCGAATTTCGCGACCTGATCCTCCGACGCCACCACGACCCTCGCACGGCCGCGATCAAGCCGATCGCGCAGTTCGTCCGGCGTCAGCAGCGTGGTCGCGGGGATCACCACCACCCCGAGCTTCATCGCCGCCAGCATGGTCTCCCACAGCGGGACGACATTGCCGAGCAGCAGCAGCAAATGATCGCCGCGCTTGAGGCCCTGCGCTTGCAGGAAGTTCGCGACCCGATTGGAACGGTGCGACAGCGCCCCGAACGACATTCGCGTTTCGCGGTCGCTGCCCGCATCGACGATCCACAGCGCCGGACGGTCCTTGCTTTCGGGATTGCGCGCGAGCTCCGCGTCGAACCAGTCCAGTGCCCAGTTGAACGGCACCGGATCCGGCCATCGGAATCCCCTCACCGCCGCGCCGTAGTCGGTGCGGTGCTTAAGCAGAAACGAACGCGCATCCTGGAATGTTGTCATGTCTATGACCTATGGGACAAGCTGGTTACATTGTCGTCATTGCGAAGGGCCAACGGGTCGCGCGAATGCGCGCCCGATGACGGGCTCCGCGACGAAGCAATCCAGAACCGCGGTATCCACGCAATGGATTGCTTCGCGGAGCCTGTCATCGGGCGGCGCTTTGCGCCGACCCGTTGGCTCGCAATGACGGGGTCATTCATTTCCCACCGAGGCCGCGAACGTGCTGGATGATGCCGGAGAAATCGACCCCGCCATGTCCGGCGGCATCGAACGCCTGGTAGATTTCCTGGGCATGCTTGCCGAGCGGCGTCGCGGCACCAGCGGCCTTTGCCGCGTCCTGCGCCAGCGTCAGGTCCTTGACCATCAAGGCTGACGCGAAACCCGGTTTGTATTTGTTGTTCGCCGGCGAGGTCGGCACCGGGCCCGGCACCGGACAATAAGTCGTCAGCGACCAGCATTGCCCCGACGAGGTCGAGGCGACGTCGAACAGCGCCTGGTGCGACAATCCCAGCTTTTCAGCTAGCGCAAAGGCCTCGCTGACCGCGATCATGGAAATACCCAGAATCATGTTGTTGCAGATTTTCGCCGCCTGCCCGGCGCCGGCGCCGCCGCAATGCACGATCTTCTTGCCCATCAGTTCCAGCACCGGCTTCGCCGCGGCGAACGCTTTATCCTCGCCGCCGGCCATGAAGGTCAGCGTCGCGCCCTTGGCGCCGCCGGTGCCGCCCGACACCGGCGCATCGACCGAAGCGATGCCCTGTTTCGCCGCCAGCGCATGGGCCTGCACCGCGCTTTCAACGTCGATGGTCGAGCAGTCGATGATCAGCGACCCCTTTGCCAATAGGGGCAATATTTCGGTCCAGACCGAAAGCACGTGCTTGCCGGCCGGCAACATGGTGACGACCACCTGCGCGCCTTTGACCGCATCGAGCGCCGATGCCGCAATCGCCACGCCGTCGGCCTTGGCCGCGTCGCGCGACGCCGGCACCAGATCAAACCCCGCCACCTTGCGCCCAGCCTTGATGAGGTTGGCGGCCATCGGGCCGCCCATGTTGCCGAGACCGATGAATGCAATGTCCGTCATTGTTCTGCTCTCGCGTTTTGGTTCGGGAACGTCAGTTCGTCGGGGCCGCGCGGGACGAAATAGCGCGCGATAATCTCCGGCGTCACGTCTTCGATCCGCGCCGGCTGCCATTGCGGATTGCGGTCCTTGTCGATGACCGCGGCGCGGACGCCTTCCGGGAAATCATGACTGACGAAGATTTCCAGCGCGGCGCGATACTCGCGGGCAAGACATTCTTCAAGCGACATCGACTCCCGCGCCATCCGCAGCAATTTCAGCGTCAGCTTCAGTCCTGTCGGCGACTTCTCGAGGATTGTCCCGAGCGCCGCCTGCGCGAATTCGGAAGCGTGATGCGCCAGCGCGGTGACGATCTCCTCGATGCTGTCGTGTCCGAACATTGCATCGATCAAAGGCTGTTGCGCGGCAGTGGGCGCCACTTCATTCGGCAAGGCAAAGCCATCGATGATCGCGCGCACGTCCTGTGCGGTCGCCTTGCCGGGCGCTTTCGTCAGCGCCTCGCGCAGCGCCGGCAATCTGTCCGAGGCCACCACGACATCGGCGAAACCGGCATAGACCGCATCCGCGCCGTTCATGGTTTGCCCGGTGAGACCGAAATAGGTGCCGATCTCCCCGGGCGAACGCGATAGCAGCCAGGTGCCTCCGACATCGGGAAAGAAGCCGATTCCCACTTCCGGCATCGCGAGTCTGGTTCTTTCCGTGACGACCCGGTGGCTGGCATGCGCGGCCAGCCCGACGCCGCCGCCCATCACGATGCCATCCATCAAGGCCACATAGGGCTTGCCGAACGCCGCAATGCGGGCGTTGAGAATGTACTCCTCGCGCCACAGGATCTTGCCGAGATCGCCGCCGGCCCGCGCGCTGTCATACAGCGCCCGGATGTCGCCGCCGGCGCAGAGACCGCGGTCACCGGCACCTTCCAGCAGGATCAGGGCGATCGCCGGGTCGGCCTCAAATGCGTCGAGCGCCTTGTCGATCTCGCGAAACATCTCAAGCGTCACCGCATTGATCGCCTTCGGCCGGTTGAGCCGGATGACCCCGGCCGCGCCCTCGCGCCGCGCGATCAGGTCGGGTTCAGCGCCGGTAACGGTCGCTCTCGAGGCCGTCATCGCGCGCCCTCGATCAGCTTGCGTGAAACGATCAGCCGCATGATTTCGTTGGTGCCTTCGAGAATCTGATGCACGCGCAGATCGCGCACGATTTTTTCGATGCCGTATTCGCTGAGGTAACCGTAACCGCCATGCAGTTGCAGCGCCTGATTGGCGACCTCGAAGCCGACATCGGTGCCGAAGCGTTTTGCCATTGCGCACAGCATGGTGGCGTCGGCGTCCTTGCGGTCGAGCGCCGCCGCCGCGCGCCACACAAAGGTCCTCGCCGCCTCCAGTTCGGTCGCCATGTCGGCAAGACGAAACTGCAGCGCCTGGAACTCGTCGAGGCGTTTGCCGAAGGCCTTGCGCTCTTTCATATAGGCCAGCGACTTGTCGAGCGCGCATTGCGCGCCGCCGAGCGAACATGCCGCGATATTGATGCGTCCGCCGTCGAGCCCGGCCATCGCGATCTTGAAGCCGATGCCCTCATCGCCGAGACGGTTCGCAACCGGCACGCGCGCGTTCTCGAAGATCACCGCGCGGGTCGGTTGCGCGTTCCAGCCCATCTTGCGCTCATTGGCGCCGAACGAAAGGCCCGGCGTATCGCCCTCGATCACCAGCGTCGAGATGCCGCCGGGCCCGTCTCCACCGGTCCGCACCATCACCACATAAAGGTCGCCCTTGCCGGCGCCGGAAATGAACTGCTTCTGGCCGTTGAGCACATAATGGTCGCCGTCGCGGACCGCGCGGGTGCGCAGCGCGGCCGCATCCGACCCGGCGCCCGGCTCGGTCAGGCAGTAGCTCGCCAGCAGTTCCATGGTGCAGAGTCGTGGCAACCACTTCCGCCGCTGCGTGTCGTTGCCATAGGCGTCGATCATCCACGAGGCCATGTTGTGGATCGAGATGAACGCCGACACGGTCGGACAGCCCTGCGCCAGCGCCTCGAAGATCAGCGCCGCATCGAACCGCGTCAGCGCCGAGCCGCCGACATCGTCGCGGATATAAACGCCGCCGATCCCGAGCGTGGCCGCCTCGCGCATCACATCGACGGGAAAATGCTTCTCCTCATCCCACCGGACCGCATGCGGCGCGATTTTTTCCGCGGCAAAATCCCGCGCCATGTCGCGAACCGCAATCTGGTCCTCGTTGAGAGCGAATTGCATGTGCTGTTCGCGGTTGCGGCTAGTTCATCGTCGGTATGGAAAATTCCGCGCCTTCCTTGACGCCTGAGGGCCAGCGCGCGGTCACGGTCTTGGTCTTGGTGTAGAAGCGGATCGAATCCGGGCCATGCTGGTTGAGATCGCCAAAGCCGGATTTCTTCCAGCCGCCGAAGGTGTAATACGCGATCGGCACCGGGATCGGCACGTTGATGCCGACCATGCCGACATTGACCTTGGCCGCGAAATCGCGCGCGGCGTCGCCGTCGCGGGTAAAGATCGCAACGCCATTGCCGTAGTCGTGGTCCGACGGCAGGGTCAAAGCCTCGTTGTAATCGTGGGCGCGCACCACCGAAAGCACCGGGCCGAAGATCTCTTCCTTGTAGATCCGCATGTCTTTTGTCACATTGTCGAACAGGCACCCGCCCATATAAAAGCCGTTCTCATAGCCCTGCATCTTGAAGCTTCTGCCATCGACCGCGAGCTTGGCGCCTTCCTGGATACCGATCTCGACATAGTTCCTGACGCGGTCGAGTGCGGCCCTGGTCACCAGCGGACCGTAATCCGCGGAGGGGTCGATCGATGTGCCGATCTTCAAGGACTCGACACGCGGAATCAGTTTCTCCATCAGCCGATCCGCCGTGGTCTTGCCGACGGGCACCGCGACCGAGATCGCCATGCAGCGCTCGCCGGCCGAGCCGTAGCCCGCGCCGATCAGCGCGTCGACGGTCTGGTCCATGTCGGCATCCGGCATGACGATGGCGTGGTTCTTGGCGCCGCCGAAGCATTGCGCACGCTTGCCGGTGGCGGCGGCGCGCTCATAGATATATTGCGCGATCGGCGAGGAGCCGACGAAGCCGACGGCGCGGATATCTGGATCGTCGAGGATGGCGTCGACGGCTTCCTTGTCGCCGTTGACGACGTTGAGGATGCCCGGCGGCAAGCCGGCTTCGATCATCAAGGCTGCCAGCGCCATCGGTACCCCGGGATCGCGCTCCGACGGTTTTAGGACGAACGCGTTGCCGCAGGCGATGGCGGGCGCGAATTTCCACATCGGGATCATCGCCGGGAAATTGAACGGCGTGATGCCGGCGACGACGCCCAGGGGTTGGCGCATCGAATAGATGTCGATGCCGGGGCCGGCGCCTTCGGTGTATTCGCCCTTCATCAGATGCGGAATGCCGCAGGCGAATTCGACCACCTCGAGGCCGCGCTGAATGTCGCCCTTGGCGTCGGGAACGGTCTTGCCATGCTCGCGGGCCAACAGATCGGCGAGCTTGTCGTAGTCGCGCTGCGCCAGTTCGAGGAACTTCATCATCACGCGGGCGCGGCGCTGCGGATTGGTCGCGCCCCACTCCACCTGCGCCGCTTTGGCGTTCTCGACCGCGGCGCGCAGTTCGGCTTTCGAGGCCAGCGCCACCTGGGCCTGGACGTCGCCGGTCATCGGCTCAAATACGTCCGCGAACCTGCCCGAAGTGCCCTTGACCTCGCGGCCGCCGATAAAATGTCCGATTGTGCGCATATCTTCCTCCAAGGGACCGATTTTGGCGGCATCTTGCAGTCTTTGTGGCGTTTGGAAAGGGTTTCCACGCGCAGAGCATTTGCGAAAATGCGGGCTCGGCCACGTTTTCGGCAGCTTACGACCAACGTCGAATGCGAGTGTCGCAAAAACCCTATCAGGGCCGCGCCGAGGTAGCGGCTTTTTTGGGGCGGGATTTCTTCGCCCCCGGTTTCGGCGGGGCGGTACGACCAAGCAGGGATTCACGACCGGCGCCGAGGATCTCGTCGGAAAAGTCGCCACTGCCGGCGACACGAGCCAATACCAGTGTTCCCATCATGGTCGCGATAACCGCCATCGCCTGTTTGCGCGCGGCCTTGCGCGGCAGTTCCGGAATCTGCGCGGCAAGCATGTCGATCATCTGCTCCAGCTTGGCAGCGAACGCCTTGCGGGTCTTCGGGCTCTCGCGGGCGATTTCCGCGCCCAGCGTCGGAACAGCGCAGCCATGACCGGGATCGTCGCGATGCAGCGGCGTCAGATAAGTCCCCACGATCGTCGCCAGCCGCTTTTCCGGCGGCGTCTGTTCGGCAAGCTTGCGCCAACGCTCCGTCGACCGATCCATCGCATCGGCGAAAGCCTCGATCACCAGCGCTTCCCGCGAATCGAAGTGGGCGTAGAACCCGCCATGGGTGAGCCCAGCCTCCTTCATCAGGTCGGCGACGCCGACGCCATGCGCGCCCTTCTCGCGAAGCCGCACCGAGGCTTTCTTCACGATCCGCGCGTGGGTCTCGAGCTTGTGTTCCTTCGAATAGCGCATCGGGGTCCCGTCAGATGTTTGCCCATAAGATGTTCAGAGTCATATAATAGCATCTGTCGCTTGCGAAAGATGCAGTTTATTTCGTTCGCGCCCCCTCGAGAAGGTCGCGGTGTACCGCAAGATTGCCGGCGCCGTCACGAACAAAACTTTCGGCATAGCTGGTCTGCCGGCCGAGCTTGACGAGCTTTCCTTCAACCGAGATCCGCCTCGCAAAACGCGCGCGTCGTCGCAGCGGCGGGGCATCTCGCCCGCACTTGACAAGGCTGCGTTTTGCCCGGGAAGTGGCACGATCCGCCCCGACGCACCCAACGAATGGCGAGTCAATTCATGCACATGCTCAATCCCTATTGCGGCGTTGATCGCGATCCGCGCGGTGTCGTTCGCTTGACGATCTGCAACGCCGGCTCGCTCAATATCCTCGGATCGGCCGCCATCAACGGCATCCGCGAAGGGTTGGAGGCGCTGGCGACGGAATCGCAGATAAGGGTGCTGGTCATTGCCGGGCAAAGCGAGAAGAGCATGATCGGCGGCGCCGATATCAAGGAAATGGCCACGCTCAATCAGGCCTCCGCGGAAACATTCATTACCGGCTTGCGCGATCTGTGCGAGGCGGTGCGGGCGTTTCCCCAGCCTGTGATCGCGCGGATGCCCGGCTGGTGCCTCGGTGGCGGGCTCGAATTCGCCGCCGCCTGCGACTTCCGGATCGCGGCGCACGATGCCAGATTCGGCATGCCCGAGGTCAGGGTCGGCATTCCCAGCGTCATCCACGCGGCGCTGCTGCCGCGGCTGATCGGCTGGGGCCGCGCCAGGTGGCTGGTCATGACCGCGGAGAATATCGATGCCGCCACGGCCCTTGCGTGGGGACTGGTCGACGTGGTCGCGCCGGAAGGCGGCCTCGATGCCGCGGTCGAACGCACCGCGGCCGCGCTGCTGGAATGCGGTCCGGAAGCACTGCGCGCGCAAAAAGCCCTGCTCCGGCAGTGGGAGGAACTGCCGCTGAAGCAATCGGTCGATCTCAGCATCGGCGTTTTCGGGCAATCGTTCCTGACCGGCGAGCCGCAGCGGCTGATGCAGGCTTTTGTCGATCGCAAGCGGTAGCGGGTAGAACAAGCCGTCATGCCCGCGAAGGCGGGCATCCAGTAATCACTGAGCATGGTGTTTACTGGATCATCCGCTTTCGCGGATGATGACGACTTTATCCTGTTGTACGGCAGCGGCCTGAGCCTGCCTGTCCACTTCACGCTAATTTATCCCAAGGCCACCCGTTGCAAATTTCGCAGCGCATCATATGATGAATGTCATCCAAAGACGCCGCGCGCCCGACAATTGAGGAACCCCTGCCATGGCCACAGCTTCCGACCCGGTCGTCATCGTTTCCGCCGTCCGCACGCCGCTTGGCAGGTTTATGGGCGATCTGTCGTCCTTCAGCGCCCATAAGCTCGGTTCCCACGTGATCGGCGCCGCCGTCGAGCGGGCAAAATTATCGCCCGACCGGATCGAGGAAGTATTCATGGGCTGTGTGCTGCCGGCCGGTCAGGGTCAGGCTCCGGCACGGCAGGCCGCGCGCGGCGCCAAATTGCCGGATGCGACCGGCGCCACCACCATCAACAAGGTCTGCGGCTCCGGCATGAAGGCCACGATGCTGGCGCATGACATCATCAATGCCGGCTCCGCCGGGATCGTCGTCGCCGGCGGCATGGAGAGCATGAGCAACGCGCCCTATCTGCTGGCCAAGGCGCGCGGCGGCTACCGCGCCGGTCATGATCGCATCATCGACCACATGTTCATGGACGGCCTCGAAGACGCCTATGAGACCGGCCGCTCGATGGGAGATTTCGGCGAAGCCACCGCCGAGGCTTACCAGTTTACCCGTGCCGACCAGGACGCCTACGCGATGGAGACACTGACGCGCGCACGCAAGGCGGTGGAAGGCGGTGCATTCAAGGCCGAAATCGTGCCGATCACCGTCGCCGAGAAGACGGGACTTCGCGCGATCGCCAATGACGAGCATCCGCTGAAGGTGGATCCCGCCAAGATTCCCGGACTGAAGCCGGCGTTCCGCGCCAATGGCACCATTACACCGGCGGCCTCATCGGCCAATGCCGACGGCGCCGCGGCGCTGGTCCTCGCCAAACGATCGCTCGCCGATCGCGACGGCCTGCCTGCTCTGGCCGTGATCAAGGGCCACGCCACCCACAGCCAGGAACCGCAATGGTTCACCACCGCGCCGATCCCGGCGATCCGCAAGCTGCTCGACAAGGTCGGCTGGAGCGTCGGCGATGTCGATCTGTTCGAGATCAACGAGGCGTTCGCGGTGGTGGCGATGGCGGCGCAGCGCGATCTCGGCATTCCCAGCGACAAGCTCAACATCAATGGCGGCGCCTGCGCGCTTGGACACCCGATCGGCGCGACGGGAGCGCGCCTGATCGTGACGCTGCTGCATGCGCTGGAAGCGCAGAACCTGAAACGCGGCGTCGCCGCCCTCTGCATCGGCGGCGGTGAAGCGACCGCCATCGCCATCGAGCGTATCGTTCACTAATACAGGTCGACGCCCCGTGCTTCGGCGGCGTTTGCGGCGAGAAAACTTCTCGCCCGGTATAGCTCTGTCGCAAATTGGATAGCGGGCAGCATCTGACCCGCCTAGCTTTCGCTAGCGACGCCATCGCTATCGAACCAATCGTTCATTGGCGCTCACACGCAGGAAATTTGAAATTTCATGATCTCCAATTGGCTGTCAGCCGCCCTCGCCCGCCGCAACATCCACTACGGCTGGGTGATGGTCGGCGTGACGTTTCTTACCGCCCTGATCACCGCCGGTACGGTCGGTGCGCCCGGCGTTTTCATCGTACCGCTGCAAAGCGAATTCGGCTGGACCACCGCGGAGATTTCCTCGGCGCTGTCGATCCGCTTCATCCTGTTCGGGCTGATGGCGCCGTTCGCGGCAGCCTTGTTGAACCGCTACGGCCTGCGCAACGTGACGCTGTCGGCATTGCTGATCGTGGCCTCGGCGCTGGTGATATCGCTTGCGATGACGAAAGTCTGGCAATTGATGTTGCTGTGGGGCGTCGTGGTCGGCATCGGCACCGGCATGACCGCGCTGGTGCTCGGCGCAACCGTTGCCGCGCGCTGGTTCACGGCACGGCGCGGATTGGTGGTCGGAATCCTCACCGCGAGCGTGGCCACCGGGCAATTGGTGTTCCTGCCGCTGCTGGCCAGCCTCACCGAACGGATGGGCTGGCGGATCGCGCTGGCGCTGATGTGCGTGATGCTCGGGATCGCGGCATCAGTGGTGCTGCTGGTGATGCGCGACCGTCCCAGCGATCTCGGGCTGCGGCCGTTCGGCGATGAAGGCACCGAGCCATTGCCGGCGCCGCCTCCCAACAACGCGCCGATCATGGCGGCGGCGCTGGGCACGCTGCGCGATGCCGCGAAAACGCGGGTGTTTTGGATTCTATTCGCCACGTTTTTCATCTGCGGCGCCAGCACCACCGGCCTGATCCAGGTGCACCTGATTCCGATGTGCCTCGATTACGGCATTCCGCAGGTTCAGGCCGCAAGCCTGCTCGCCGCCATGGGCATCTTCGATTTCTTCGGCACCATCCTATCGGGCTGGCTGTCGGATCGCTACGACAATCGCTGGCTGCTGTTCTGGTATTACGGCCTGCGCGGCCTGTCGCTGCTGTTCTTGCCCTTCACCAATTTCTCGTTCTACGGCCTGTCGCTGTTTGCGATGTTTTATGGCCTCGACTGGATCGCAACCGTGCCGCCGACCGTGCGGCTCACCGCGCAGCGCTTCGGGCCGGAGCGCGCCAATCTCGTGTTCGGCTGGATTTATGCGGGTCACCAACTGGGCGCAGCCGCCGCGGCATTCGGCGCGGGACTGTCGCGGACAGTGCTCGCGACCTATCTGCCGGCATTCTTCGCCGCGGGCGCGCTGTGCATCGTCGCGTCATTGATTACGCTGGCAATCTCGCGGCACCCGAAGCCGGTGGCGGCGTGAATTAGCGCCATCGCCGCAGCGGCGCGCCTCGCCAACCTATTCCGCCGCGAGACCCGTGGCGGCAAATTGCTCCGCCTCCTTGTTATAGTCGTGGACGACGCGGCCGAATGGCAGCGTCAGGTCGGCCAGAAAATGATGGGCGCCCACCACTCGCCGGACCGGAAAGTCCGCGACCGGCGCATTGACATGCGGCACCAGATGGAGACGACCCGGGCCGATCCACGATCCCTTGACGACGATATCGGCCAGATTGATCGCGACAAGCTGGCAGATCTCGAGACGGCCGTCGACGCCCGGGATCATCTTGAGATTGATCTGTGTCTTCGACAGCGTGGCCCGCGTTAAGTCGCCGTTGCCCGCCATGCTTTCGTGCTTGTAACCCATCGTTCCCATTGCAACTTGCTGGCCGGCATATTCCAGCGTGCCCGTCAGCGTGTCTTTCACGATCTCAAGTTTGGGGTGCGCATATTTTTTCGGGAAGCCCCAGATTTCGCGACCGGCCGCGATCGGCGGATCGTCATCGAGATACATCTGCGAAACGAAATTGACTTCCTCGCCGTTCAATCGCGCCGGAATCACCAGGCCGGATTCGGTGTAGCTTCCGAAGCCCGAACTATCCGGCATCTTGATCCACTCGTAATGCACGATTGGCTGTTCGACCGGCTCCAGCGGTTCCGGAAGCCCGGCACGGATGAGTGCGGCATCGGTCTCGTAGGTAATGACGAGAAACTCCCGGTCGACGAACCGGTACGGGCCCGCCGGATAGCTGGGCCCCGCGGCGGGCATCGACGGCAGCTTGAGTAGATCTTCCCTGCGCATCGCGATTTCCTTCTTCAGCCTGGAATCCGGACCGGCAACCGAGCACGCCATGAAGACTTCCCGGTTTCGGGGAATTGCTAACGCCGGTTCTTGACAATGATATGAGGGAATTCCTTCAACCGGATGACCGACAATTTCACGGAGGTGTCGATGTCGCAGGCGCGTGCGGAAAAACGCCGAGCCGGGCACGCGCCTTCGACGGCTTTGTCATAACAGCGTCACCGGTTCACTGAATTCTCGCCGTGCCTGGAGTTAGAGCATGGACGCGCAGACCCCAAATCTGAAAAAAGCCATTCCCGCACGCGGTTGGCGCCCCGATCGTTGCGATCGCGTCGCCTTGGTCCTGCAGGGTGGCGGGGCGCTCGGCGCCTACCAGGCCGGCGTGTACCAGGCCTTGCATGAAGCCAACATCGAACCCGACTGGGTGTGCGGCGTATCGATCGGCGCGATCAATTCGGCGATCATCGCCGGAAACCCGCCCGACCGGCGCCTGGAAAGGCTGCATACGTTCTGGGACCGGATCACCGACCGCAAGATATGGCATTACACGCCGGACGGCGACGTCTATCGAAAGGCTCGCAATCTGGTCAGTTCGTTCATGACGACGACGCTCGGCCAGCCCGGCTTCTTCAAGCCGCATGCGACAAATCCGTGGTTAAGCGCAACCGGCGCGAAGACCGCGACCAGCTATTACGACAGCGAACCGCTGCGCGAAACCTTGCTGGAACTGGTCGATTTCGACAGGATCAACGACAAGAAAATCCGCTTTGCCGTCGGCGCGGTGAACATTCTCTCGGGCAATTTCATCTATTTCGACAATGCCCATGACGAAATCATGCCCGAGCACATCATGGCGAGCGGCGCGTTGCCGCCGGCACTTCCAATGGTGAAAGTGGGAACCGACCACTTTTGGGACGGCGGCATTGTTTCGAATACACCGCTGCAGCATCTGCTCGATCAGGAAGACGATCTCAATTCGCTGGTATTTCAGGTCGATCTGTTCAGCGCGCGCGGCGCACTGCCGCGCGACATTCAGGACGTGATGGCGCGGCACAAGGACATCATGTATTCCTCGCGCACGCGCTATAACACCGACGTCTATCGCAGGACGCACAATCTGAAGGTCCGCCTTTACAAGGCGCTGGCAAAAATCCCGGACGATCAATTGTCGGATGAAGAGCGCAAGCTCAAGGCCGAGATCAGCAATTTGCCGGAAATCGCCATCCTGCAGCTGATCTACCAGCAGAAAGCCTATGAAGGCGACGCCAAGGACCACGAATTCTCAGGCACCTCGATGCGCGAGCACTGGATGAGCGGCTTTGAGGATACCAAGCGAACCTTGAAACGACGCGAATGGACCATGATGCCCGAAGAAGGCATGGGTATCGTGATCCATGACGTGCATCGCGAAAGCGAGGTGTAGTGGCGCCTGTTCTCGTCATTGCCGGGCTTGATCCGGCAATCCATCTTCCTTCGAATGAATCATGATTGTCCGCTGGCGCGAACGATGGATACGCGGGTCAAGCCCGCGTACGACAATTTGAGTGGGTCGCTTAAGGCCTGATGGTCATGCTGGTCGCGGGCCCGGGGGTGCGGATCGGCTCGGCGAGCCGCGCGAATTCGCACAGCAGCGAACGCGTCTTGCGCGGATCGATGATCTCCTCGACCCAGAACCGTTCAGCCGAACGAAACGGCGAACGCAGCTTGTTGAGACGGTCCTCGATCTCCCCCAACTTGGCTTTCGGATCGTCGGCGGCGTCGATGTCGGCGCGATAGGCGGCCTCGATGCCGCCTTCCAGCGGCAGCGACCCCCAATAGGCCGACGGCCAGGCGTAGCGCATCGAGTACCGGTCGGCCGGCTGATGCACGACGCCGGCGACGCCGAAGGCGTTGCGCACGATGATGGTGCACCAGGGAACGGTGGTCTGGTTGACGGCGGCCATCGCCCGCACGCCGTGGCGGATGGTTGCCGCCTTCTCGGCATCGAGCCCAATCATGAAGCCCGGACAGTCCATCAGATAGACCACCGGCAGATGAAAGGTCTCGGCGAAGTCGGCGTAGCGCACCACCTTCTGGCACGCATCCGCCGTCCAGGAGCCGCCATAGTGAAAGGGATCGCTGGCGAGCAGCAGCACGGCGCGCCCCTCGAGCCGCGCCAGACCCGCGATGATCGAGCGGCCGAAATTCGCGCCCATCTCGAAGAACGAGCCCTTGTCGACGACGGCGTCGATGATGGGACGCATCTTGTAGACCTGACGGCGGTTGCGCGGCACCGCCTTCATCAGGGATTCCTCCGCGCGCTCCGGATCATCGTCGCAGGCAAGCGTCGGCGGCAGTTCATAGACCGATAACGGCAGATAAGAGAGGAAACGCCTGGCGCAGGCAAAGGCCTCTTCCTCGGTATCGACCGCATGATCGACACCGCCGGCGCGGGTCTGGATGTCGGCGCCGCCAAGTTCCTGCTTGGTGAGATCCTGACCAAGCCGCTTCACGACCGGCGGACCTGCGACAAACATCGCCGAGTTCTTGGTCATGATCGAATAATGGCTGGCCGCGAGCCTCGCCGCTCCCAGCCCCGCGACGGAGCCGAGGCCCAGACCCACCACAGGCACACGGGCCATGTTCGCCGTGGTGTACCAGTACGACCGGGTGCCGCCGATGCCGCCTGGCAGATTGGCGGCTCCCTTGGTCTCGATGGTCTTCACCGAACCGCCGCCGCCGGAACCTTCGATGATGCGGATGATCGGCAAACGGAAGTCGTGCGCCATCTCCTCGGCCATCAAGGGCTTGGTGGAGATCGAGGCATCGGCGGAGCCGCCACGCACGGTGAAATCGTCGCCGACCACCACAACCGTCCGGCCATCGATCTTGCCGCGGCCGAACACGCAATTGGCAGGAGTTAGATTTTTAAGTTCGCCGCGCTCGTCATATTCGGCAGTACCGGAAACCGCACCGACCTCGTGGAAGCTGTTTTCATCGACCAGCTTGTCGATCCGCTCGCGGACGGTGAGCCGGCCCTGGTCGCGCTGCCGCTTGACCTTGTCAACGCCTCCCATCTCCCGCGCGAACGCTTCGCGCCGGGCGAGGTCGTCGAGCTCCGGCTTCCAGTTCATTCTTATCCTCCGTCTTGATGATCTTATTATTGTGCGTTGGTACCGGAAGCTGTTTCCTCTCCAGCCGGTTGCTGAAGATATCTCCATCGGCGCCTTCAAGCATGCTGCCGATCGCGGCGCCCAGTTCCACAAGGCGCGGTGCGACCTCCTTGTGCAGCCGCTTCTCATCATACATCGCGGACAGAAGACCGATCGTGACGACGACGTAGGTTTGATATTGCGGCGACCATAGCGGCACCGCGAGGCCGTTGATATGCGGGCTCCACAGGCCGCAGGCAACGACATAGCCGTGTTCGCGCAAAAAGCGGCGGTTGGTCTCGATACGGGGCCGCAGCAGCTTGGCGCCTGCCGGACTTTCACGTTCCATCTCCGCCAGCAGGGCGTTGCCGACATCCTCATCGAGCGCCGCCGTGTAGGCGTGGCCCGCGGCCGTGCTCGCCATGGCGATGCGACTGCCGGTGCTTTCATGCAGACCGAGTGCGTTGGCCGCACGGGCAAACTCGAGATAGACCAGATGGAAACGATCCGGAATCACGAACCCGACCGTTCCCGGCAGTTGTTCGGCGACGTCCTGCAGCCGCAGCCGGATCAGGTTGCGCAACTGCAGCCCCTTCATCATCGAGGTGCTCATCGCCACCGCGCTTGGGCCGATACGGTATTTCTGGTCGCGCGGCAGATAGACGAGCTGGCCCATCCGGGTCAGCGTATGGGTCAGGCGCGACACCGTCGATCGCGGCAGGCCGCAGCGATTGGAAATTTCCAGGTTGCCGAGCCGCGCCTCATGGCCTTCGAAGCAGCGCAGTACGTCGAAAGCGCGCGACACCACCTGAATGACGTCTCCCTCACCTGCAAGATCGCTGGCGAGCATTCCCTGCTTGCTGAGCCGCTCCGAGCGTCGTCCCATGTGGTGCCCCGCCCTAATTCCGTCATGTGGAATAAAATTCCACTTGCAGATCAGGCTACCTCAGGCAATCTGCGGCCACAAGCCGAGGGTGCCCGCCCTTCCATTTGCGCGCATTTCGATATTTGCGCGTATTTCGATCGCCATACGCGCGGAGGCTGTCCCGGAGAACGGAATGCCAGACATCAAGATTGTGACCGAGGTCGCCGGGCGCGTCTGCTCGCTTCCTGTCGAGATCGGGGGAAGCGTCGGCGATGGCGATGACATCGTATTCGTCGAAGCGATGAAGATGGAGATCCCGGTTGCCGCCCCGGCGGCGGGGAAACTCAAATCGATTCTCGTCAGTCTCGACGACGTCGTGGCTGAGGGTCAGGTGCTCGCCATCCTCGAGACCTGACGACAGCCCATTGGCCGACATGCCTCTGCGAGCCGACGCAACGCCGCGACAATCCGTCCCGCACAGCGATTACTCCACAGCATATCATCCGAGCGTTGCCATCAAAGTCATGCGATGACATGATCCGCACGGTAAAAGAATACTTTCTACGGCGAAACGATTCGGAGAGAAACATGATCGGTCGACTGGCGGCGCTTGCGCCTGTTGCAGTTGCAAGCCTCACCTTGCTGACATTGCCGGCGGCTCAAGCCGAAGGATTCAAACTGCCGCCGACCATGGCGTTCACCGCCTATGACACCGGCACCGCCGGCTTCAACATCTCGGTCGCCGTCGGCAAGATGATGAAGGACAAATACTCCACCGATGTCCGCGTCCTGCCGGCCGGCAACGATGTGGCGCGCCTGGCGCCAGTGCGCGCGGGCCGGGCCATGGTATCGGCGATGGGATCCGGCTCCTTCTTCGCGCAGGAAGGCGTGTTCGAATTCGGCGCCAGGGAATGGGGACCGCAGCCGCTGCAATTGATCCTGTCCTCCACCGATTGCAACGGACAATCGTTGGGCGTCGCGCGCGATACCGGCATCACGGAAATCAAACAGCTGCAGGGAAAACGCGTCGGCTTCGTGGTCGGGTCTCCCGCTCTCAACCAGAATGCTCTCGCCGTCCTCGCATTCGCGGGCCTCACCCAGAAGGACGTCAAGATCGTCGAGTTCGCAAGCTATGGCGCGATGTGGAAGGGCATCGTCAACAACGATGCCGACGCCGGCTTCGCCACGACGATTACCGGGCCTGCGCGCGAATTGGAAAATTCGCCGCGCGGCATCATCTGGCCGCCACTGCCGCACAAGGACGAGGCCGGCTGGGCTCGTGTCCAGAAAGTAGGCGCGTTCTTCACCAAGCTGGTCGCAACCTGCGGCGCCGCGATCTCGCCCGAAAAGCCGGTCGAAATGGGCAACTACCCCTATCCGAATTTCGTTACTTACGCTTCGAAATCGAATGACGAGATTTACGCCGTCACCAAGGCGATGATCGAAGGCTACGATTCCTTCAAGGATGGCGCACCGGGAGCGGTCGGTCTCGGCGTCAAGCGCCAGACCATGAGATGGGTGCTCCCCTTTCACCCGGGCTCCGTGAAAGCCCTCAAGGAAGCCGGCAACTGGAATGACGCCGACCAAGCCCACAATGACGGCCTCATCAAGCGCCAGGGCGTTCTGGCCGCGGCCTGGGCCGACTACAGCAAATCCAACCCGCCATCGGATGACACCGCGTTCCTGTCGGGATGGATGGCGGCGCGTGCGGCAGCACTCGCAAAAGCCAACATGCCGAACGGCTTCGAGTAGTGGCACAACAATTGCGGGTCAGATCTTCGACGAACCATGCGGGATAGATGATGTCAGCTTCCTTGTCCGATCCTTCGCCCGCACCCAAGAGAATCGAATTCGAAGATCCGCACGCCGGTATCGGCAATTTGCAGGAAGCTGAAGTCACCCGCGTGCGCATGCTGCGCGGGGGATGGCGCTGGGCGCTCGTCGTGGCGACAGCGGCCACGATCCTGCTCTGCATCAACCAGCAATTCTCATTGCGGTTCTTTATCGATTACACCCAGCTCAACACCGAATATTTCTATCTGCTGATCGCGCTGATGCTGCCGTTCACGTTCCTGATCTTTCCCGGCACCGAGACCGCTCCGCTCGACCGCATCCCATGGTACGACATCATCCTGTTCGCGTTGACGTTTGGCGCCTCGATCTGGCTGATGCTCAACATCCGCAAAGCAGCACTGTCAGGCTGGGAATCCGACGGCGCCCCCAAGAACGTCATCGCAGCCGGCCTCGTGATGTGGTTCGTGCTGATGGAGGCGCTGCGCCGGACCGGCGGCTGGAGCCTGCTGCTGAGCGTGCTGCCGTTCACCGTCTATCCGCTGTTCGCGGAAGCCAGCTGGCTCGGACCCTTCAGGGGCTCGCAACTTACCCTTGAACAGGCCACCGCCTATCACGTGCTGTCGGGCGAAAGCCTGCTCGGCATACCGATCCAGGCCTTCGCCGACACCGTGATCGGCTTTCTGGTGTTCGGCACCGCGCTGATGATGACCGGTGCCGGCAAGTTCTTCATCAACATCGCATTCGCCTTGTGCGGCACCTTTCGCGGGGGTGCCGCAAAAGTCTGCATCTTTGCCAGCGGCCTGCTTGGCATGATGTCCGGTTCGATCATCTCCAATGTCCTGACGGCCGGCACCATGACCATTCCCGTCATGAAGAAAAGCGGCTTCCGCGCCTCCTATGCCGGCGCGATCGAGGCCTGCGCGTCGACCGGCGCCGTGCTGGCGCCGCCGGTGATGGGTGCGACCGCATTCGTGATCGCGCAGTTCCTGAATGTCAGTTACGCCGATGTCGCGATCGCCGCGATCATTCCTGCCGTGCTGTATTATGTCGGCCTGTTCATGCAGGTGGATTCCTATGCCGCCCGGCACGGTCTCAAGGGTATCCCGCGGGCCGAATTGCCGAAGATCATGGATACCATCAAGGATGGCTGGTACTACGTCTTCGTCATCGCCTTGCTGATCGTCATGCTGCTGTATTTCAAGCGCGAGAGCCATGCGCCGTTCTATGCAACCGCGCTGCTTCTGGCTCTGAACCAGCTGTTCTCCAAAGAGACGCGCTGGACGCTGACGACGATCAACAAGTTCCTGGAAGTCAATGGCCGCACCTTTGTCGAACTGATCGGCATTCTCGCGGGCTGCGGTCTCCTGATCGGCGCGTTCTCGATGACCGGTGTGGTCTCGAGCCTTGCCAACGATCTGCTGCGAATTGCCGGCGACAACCCATTCCTGCTGCTCGGGATGTGCGCTTTCACGAGTCTCATCCTCGGGCTCGGGCTGACGACGACGGCCTGCTACATCTTCCTCGCCATTCTGGTGGCGCCGGCGCTCGAAAAGCTCGGCCTCAATCGCATGGCGGTGCACATGTTCATCTTCTACTGGGGTATGCTGTCGTCGATCACGCCGCCTGTCGCCATCGCCTCATTCGCCGCGGCCGGGATCGCCGGTTCGCCGGCGATGAAGACCGGCTGGGAATCGATGTGGGTCGGCAGCATCATCTACTTCATCCCGTTCTTCTTCGTGCTGAATCCGGCGCTGGTGCTGCAGGGCGACAGCCCCTACTTCGCCGGCCTTGGCCTGATGGCGCTGGCTGCTTTCGGCACCTTGTTCATCTGTGGCGGCATCCAGGGTTATCAGGCCTTCGTCGGCGACCTGCGCGGCGCCGGCGCGCTGGAATGGCCGCTGCGGGTATTGCTGGTCATTGGCGGCTTCGTGGTGGCGACGCCCGGTGGCGGCATCATGCCGCTCTCGCAATTGCAGATCACCAGCCTCGGGCTGGCCATCCTGATCCCGACGGTGTTGATCGCGCTCTCGCTGGTGCGCCGGCAGTCCCTGGTGCCGGGCGAGTTGCGCTCGCCGTGATTGCGCGGCAAAACGGAAGGCGATGAAACCATCGCCATCCGCATCCCCCGCCAGCGCCGCGGCCTGGGCCGCCTCGAAACCGCCCTTGCTGCGGTTCCTCGACCGCTGCCACGCGGATTTTTCCAACGAGACCGGCGGCGCCGTCGCCGACTATATCCCTGAACTCGGCAAGGCCGACCCCGATCATTTCGGCATCAGCCTCGCCACCATCGACGGCCACGTCTACGAGGTCGGCGATACCCGGATTCCCTTCACGATCCAGTCGATGTCCAAGCCATTCGTCTTCGCGCTGGCGCTGGATACGCTGGGCGCGGCACGCGTCGAAAGCGCGATCGGTGTCGAACCATCGGGCGACCCCTTCAATTCGATCCGGCTGAATACCAACAACCATCCCTTCAATCCGATGGTCAACGCCGGCGCCATCGCCTGCTCCGGCCTGATCCACGAGGCCAAGGGCGACGGTGCATTCGAATATATCCGTCAGGCGCTCGGCCGGTTTGCCGGGCGCGAACTCGGCATCGACGAGGCCGTATATGCCTCCGAAAGCGCGACCGGCGACCGTAACCGCGCGATCGGCTATCTCCTGCGCAACTCCTCCGTCATCAAGGATGACGTCGGCGCGGTGCTGGAGGTCTATTTTCGGCAATGCTCCGTTCTGGTGACGGCGCGCGATATCGCCGTCATGGCCGCGACGCTGGCCAATCGCGGCACCAATCCCGTGACCGGCGAGCAGGTCATGACCCCCTACGCCATCTCGCGGACGCTTTCGGTGATGACCTCTTCCGGCATGTACGACTACGCCGGTGAATGGATCTATCGCGTCGGTATCCCGGCCAAGAGCGGCGTCGGTGGCGGCATTCTGGCGGCGCTGCCGGCGCGGCTGGGCCTCGGCAGCTACTCCCCCCGTCTCGACAGACACGGCAACAGCGTGCGCGGCATCAAGGTCTGCGAGGCGCTGTCATCGCATTACGATCTGCACATGCTCAACCGCAGCGACGACGCGCGCAACAGCATCATCGCCGACTACGACATCGGAAAGAGCCCGTCGCGGCGCAGCCGCCGGCCGCATGAGCGAAAAATCCTCGCCGCGCATCACCAGGCTGTTCGCATCATCGAGCTGGTGGGCACGCTGACATTTTCCGGTATCGATTACGTTTCGCGTCAGCTCGCGGCCAAGCCGCGCCCGCAATTCGTCATTTTCGACCTGCGCCGGGTCGCGGCGATGACGCGGGCCGGAGCGCGGCTGCTCGCCGAGGAATTCCGTGAACTGGCACGGCTCCATGTCACGGTGATCCTGTCCGGCATCAAGCGTTCCTCGGCGGACTGGAAGATGATCAAGGAATGGGCCGGCGGTATCTCGAACTTGCGCGACTTCTACCTGCTCGACGCCGCCATCGAATGGGCGGAAGACCAGGTGGTCTATCGCCATGGCGGCGCGATCGATTTCCATGAGATCACCGAATTATCCGAACAGCCGCTGCTGGCGGGACTGACGCCGGAGGAACTTGCAGGTCTCGCCGCGCTGGGCACGATCCGAAGCTACCTGCCAGGGGAGAAGATCGTCGCCGCCGGCGAGCCGGCGGTGTCGCTGTTCTTCCTCAAAAGTGGGGTCGTCCATGTCACCCTGCCCGACAGTGTCCGGCTTGCGACGCTGACCGCGGGAATGGCGTTCGGAGAAATGGCGCTGCTGGAAACGCACCGTTCCGCCGATGTGCTGGCCGATCTATCCGCTACCGCCCTTGAGGTGCCGCTGCGCGCCTTTGAGCGTTTTCGCGATGAGCATCCGCGGACCGGCGAGCGGATCATGCGCAACCTCGCGCAGCTGCTCGCCGACCGCCTGATCGTGGCCAACACCAAGGTGGATTTGCTGACGACGAAGTAGAGCCGCCGCTTAAACCACTTCCTCCACCGGCTGCATGTCGATCTCAAAAGTTTCCAGAAATTTCGACGTCATGATGTAGAAGCCGACCGAGAGCTGCAGCTCGACCAGCGCCGCCGGCGTCAGTTTGGCGGCAATGGCGGCGAACGTCGCTTCGGTCGGACGGCGCAGGGCGACGATTTCATCGGTGAATGCCAGCGCCGCGCGCTGCAACTCGTCAAAGCAGGTGGCCGATTTCCAGTCCTCCAGCGCGGCGTTTTGCTCGTCGCTGACGCCGACATTCCTGCCGATGCGCTTGTGCGCGACAATCTCGTAGGGCGCCTCGCACAGAATCCCGGTGCGCGTGATGGCCAGTTCGCGCACCACCGGATCGAGCTCGCCCTTGTGGCGGATCGCCCCGCCGAGCCGGCAATATTGTTCAAAATAGCTCGGTGAGTGAGCCATCATCCGGAAGATGTTGGCGTTGCGATTCTTGCCCAGGATTTCGCGGGTGCGTTCGTTTGCGTTGGCAGGGTTGGAGTACTCGATGCGGGCCATTGACCACCTTGGGTTGCTGTTGATTGATTGGGCTTGCATGCCAAAAGCACCGCGCCAGGCGGTGCGATCATGCCTCGCGCCACAGGCCGGATCAACGTCTGGCGCTCGGGTAAATTGGGCATTTGGTGCGGTCTGGCGTGGTGTTTTCCGATCCACGACCGGCACAGCTTGTTGGTCTTGAGAGCCCGCGCAACGTCTGAAGGTTGAGTGACTGCGCTAAAAAACGTCACCGCCCGCGCACAAGTCGGCTACCTCTGAGCCAAATTCCCGCCGTATTGCTAAACGATTTTAGCACTGTCGATGTTCGCTGACTGGGGAGTCATCAAAGCGAATACTCGTCGAGGGGTGTTCCGAGTAACAACATTTGAGCCATCGAAGCCTTCGCAGGCAACGATGACTCATGCCCAGGTCTAGGGAGAATGGCATGAAGGAAGCCACCAAAAGGTCGGCATCGGATGCGCTTGCGCGGATGATGGCGCAAATGATGGCGGTGACCGCGATGCTCGTTATCGCGAGCGTCATCTTTTATGCCCGGTGAAGGTCGGCGTTGTTGCGTGCTTTAGTTAGTTCTCGCGTGTTTTAGTAAGTTCTTGCGTGTTTCAGTAACAGACCGCGTTTCACCCGCTCCTGTTGGGCAGGGTCGATAAACGTCACGCATCGCGTGATGTAGGACGGGGTGGGGTGGCCAGTTAGTTTTGAGTCACACCCCACCCCGCCGTTCTTGCGAACATGATTCGCGCCGGCGGGTCGTCCCACGAGGATAGACGCCATACGCCCGCTCCAGGTTTGCGAGCCAACTGTTCAGCCCTGAAATACCACCGCATCCACCACGACGCAGCCCTTGCCGGCGGTATCGAGCAGCACGGGATTGAGATCGAGGCTCATCACCCTGGCTACGGGATCGAGCATCAGCGCGCCGATCTTCACGGCGGCGTCGCAAAGTGATTCGACATCCATCGGCTGCTCGCCGCGCACGCCGGCGAATAGCGGCGCTACTCGCAGCCTGCCGAGCGCCTCCCTGGCATCGTCCTTCGAGAATGGCGGCAACAGCAGCGCGGTGTCGCGGAAGATCTCGACATATTTGCCGCCGTCGCCGACCGCCACCACGGGGCCGAATACGGGATCGCGATGCGCGCCGATCATGATTTCGCGGCGTCCGCCGGCCATCGCCGCAATGATGACGCCGTCGAATCGCGCGCCGTGCTTGCGGATGATGTCTTCCATTTGGGCCCAGACTTCGCCGGCCTCCTCGCGGGTCTTGACGCCGAGTTTGACCAGCCCGAGTTCGGATTTGTGCGCGATATCGGCCGAACATCCCTTGACCACGACCGGGCCGCCGATGGCCTCGAACGCCGCCACCGCTTCCGCGCGCGACCGGCACAGCCGGTGCGGCACCACTGGAATGCCGCGCGCGGCCAGCAGCGCCAGGCTGTCGGCCTCGTTCAGCATCGTCGTGGCAGCCGAAAGAACCGGCGGGCTGGCCATGACACGCGTCGCCTTGCGCGCGAGTGTGCGCGCCATCAATTCGCGATGGGCGAGAAACTGGTGCAACGCGGATACCGCCTCGGTCTCGGTCGGGAATACCGATAAGCCTTCCGAAGCAAATTGATCGGCGACGCTGCGCTGCGTAGCGGCAATCACCAGCGGCTTTCCGGTCTGCTTGCCGAATGCCGCGGAGTCGCGGGCAAATGCCTCGACATCGTAGCCCGGACCGGCGACGGGGACGCCGATCAGGAACGCGTCGGCGGCGGGATCTTCTGCAATCACCGGAAGAATGTCGCCGAACAAACGGCTGTTGGACAGCAGTGCTGCGGTCAGATCGATCGGGTTTGTCGTCGTCGCAAAACTCGGCAGGATGCCCTTGAGCTTCTTGTCGGTTTCCGGCGCCAGCGTCGCCATCGGCATGCCGACGGCGGTTGCCGCATCGGCCGTCAAGACGCAGACCGCGCCGGAATTGCTGATCGCGACCAGCCGCCTGCCCTTCGGTTTCCAGCCTTTCAGATAAAGCTCGGTCGCCTCCACCAGCCCGCGCATGTCCGGTGCCCGCCAGATGCCGTGATGCTCGAAGAACGCATCGACCACGCGGTCCTCGTTGGCGAGCGCGCCGGTATGCGACTGTGCCGCCTGGCGGCCGGCTTCGGAGCGGCCGGACTTCAGCGCGATGATCGGCAGGTCGCGATCGAGCGCCACGGCGGCGAGTTCTTCCAGATATTTCTTCTCAGGGATGCTCTCGAGGTAAAGCAGCAGCAGCTTCACCTCGGGATCCTCGGCGACGGCAACCGCGAGTTCGCCGACGGAAATGTCCGCATCGTTGCCGGTGGCATGGGTGTGACGGACGCCGATGCCGCGCTGGCGCAGGAATCCGACCGGCACCGTGGACAGCGCGCCGCTCTGGCTGAGCATCGCGACGTGCCCCTCGGCCCTGTCCATGTCCATGAACATGGTGGAGAAGCTCGCGATCGCGCCGGTGCCGAAGTTGGCGAGGCCTTGCGAGTTCGGGCCGACGATGCGCATGCCGGCCCTGTGCGCCACCTCGACCATGCGCCGCTCTTTGGCCTTGCCCACGACGGCGTCGACCTCGCCGAAGCCCGACGCCATCACCACCGCGATCTTGACGCCGTGCGCCGCGCAATCCTCCACCGCGCCGATGGCGTTGTCGCCGGCGACCGCGACGATCACCATGTCAGGGGCTTCCGGTAAATCAGCCAGGCTGTTGTAGCATTTGTAACCCTGCACCTCGGTGCGCGACGGATTGATCGGGAAAATCCTGCCCCTGAAGCCGAATTTGTCGAGGTAATGCACCGGCCGGCCGCCGACCTTGTTGGGGTTTTCCGACGCACCGATGATGGCGACGGATTTTGGATCGAGTGCGGCCTCAAGACGGCTCATGATTTGGTCCTTGCGAAGTATGGAACGAGACGACCGGCGAACCGCGCAAACCGCGCGGTGACCTTGTCGCCGATGGAAAGATCGTTGTCGCCATGGGCCATCATGCGAAAGCCCTCAACGGTATCGACCAGAACGATATTGTAGGGAACGTGCGCGCGGGTCTCCGGCGTGGCGGCGCGGCAAACCAGCGAGGTGGCGTAAACCGTTGCCTCGCCGCTGGCGCGCTGCTCCGCCGGGTCCGGTGCGCCGCAGGCCACGCAGAAGCTGCGACGAAAATATTGCAAGTTCCCGCAGGCTGCGCAGGATTGATAGACGATCGCTTCCGCGCCCGTGGTCCAGTCCGCGAGTGCGGGCTTGCCATTGCTCATCGCATCCGCTCCAGAAACATGCTGACATGCGATGACAAGACGCCGCCGTCGCCGTGCAGCAGCGCGATCGAGGCGTCGCGCACCTGGCGATGGCCGGCACGCCCCGTCATCTGCAGATGCGTTTCCACCAGATGCGCCATCGCGCCGCCGACGCCGCAATGGCCGTAACTCAGCAGCCCGCCATGGGTGTTGAGCGGCATCGCGCCGTCGCGGCTGAAGTGCCCGGCCCGCACTTGTGCCGCGGCCTCGCCGCGACCGGCGAGGCCCAGGTCTTCCAGCAGCATCGCCAGCGTGATGGTAAAGCTGTCGTAGACGCCGGCGTAACGCACGTCTGAAATTGCGACGCCGCATTCCGCCTTCGCCCGTGCGATTGATATCTCGGCGCCGAGTTCGCTCAAGGCAGGCGCCGCCGTGACATGCTGGTGGGTATGCGCCTGCGCGCAGCCGAGCACGCGCACGCCAGCCTCGCCGGTGTGTTCGCGGCTGACCACGAAGGCCGCGCCGCCATCGGACACCGGACAGCAATCCAGCAGCTTCAGCGGCAGCGCCACCGGTTTCGAGGCCATCACGTCGGCGACGGTAATGGCGTCGTGAAACTGGGCGCCGGGATGGGTCAGCGCGTGGCGGCGCATCAGCACCGCGAATTCGGCGAGGTCTTGCTGCGTCACGCCGTATTCATGCATGTAGCGCGACGCCACCAGCCCGTAATAGGCCGGGATGGTCGGCCCCAGCGGCACCTCGTAATCGGGGTGGCCGACCTGCGCCAGCGCCAGGATCGAGGCGTCGCGGCTCTGCCCGGTCAGCCGGTTCTCGCCTCCGACCACCAGCACATGCTTGGCGATGCCGGCCTCCACCAGATGATGCGCCAGCATGGTCATGGCGAGCCCGGTGGCGCCACCGACCTGCACCGCGTGGGTATAGGCCGGGCGAATCCCGAAATGCTCGGCGAACACCGTGGCCAGCATGATGTGCGGCGCGACCGTCGAGTAGCCGCAGAGAATGCCGTCGATCTCGCTGCGTTTCAAGCCGGCATCGGCAATCGCAAGCTCCGCCGCCTTGCTCATGAGGTCCAGCGAGGAAGAGCCCTCATGCCTGCCGAATGCCGTCAGTCCGACGCCGGTGATGAAGCTCATGACAGTACGACTCGTGTTGAAACAACTCGAGGACACTTTACCTTCGTCATTCCGGGATGCGCCTTTTGGCGCAGGCCCGGAATCCATACTCCCTGCCGTGGTTATGGATTCCGGGCTCGCTCGCCCAGCGCAAAATTGATGCTCGCATCAATTTTGCCGCAAGGCTCACGCCCCGGAATGACGGCTTAAAGGTCTCGTTCATATTCTCGATCAACCCTCAATACGACTTCGGCAAGCCCAGAACCTTCTCGGCAATAAAACTGAGAATGAGCTGCGGGCTGATCGGGGCGATCCGCGGGATCAGGGATTCGCGCAAGTATCGCTCGACATGATATTCCTTGGCGTAGCCGAAGCCGCCATGAGTCATCACCGCCTGCTCGCAGGCCTGAAAGCCGGCTTCAGCCGCGAGATATTTCGCGGCATTGGCGGCCGGGCCGCATGGCAGGCCCTGGTCGTATTGCCAGCCCGCCGACAGCACCATCAGCCATGCGGCCTCGAGCTCCATCCAGTTCTTCGCCAAAGGATGCTGGATCGCCTGGTTCTTGCCGATCGGACGGTTGAACACGATGCGGCTTTTGGCATAGTCCGTGGCGCGCGACAGCGCCACCTTGCCGAGCCCAACCGCTTCGGCGGCGATCAGGATGCGCTCCGGATTCATGCCGTGCAGGATGTATTCGAAGCCGCGGCCTTCCTCGCCGAGACGATCTTCCGCGGGGATTTCGAAATTCTCGAAGAACAGTTCGTTGGAATCGACGGCCTTGCGGCCCATCTTCTCGATTTCATGCACGGCGACGCGCGTTCGATCAAAATCGGTATAGAACAGGCTCAAGCCGTGGGTCGGGTTCTTCACCTCTTCCAGCGCCGTGGTGCGCGCCAGCAGCAATATCTTGTTGGCCACCTGGGCGGTGGAGATCCAGACTTTCTGGCCGTTGACGATGTACTTGTCGCCGTTTCGCACCGCGCGCGTCTTCAACTGCGTCGTATTCAACCCGGTGTTCGGCTCGGTGACGGCGAAGCAGGATTTATCGGTGCCCGCGACGATCGGCGGCAGCATCCGTCTGCGCTGCTCGTCGGTGCCGAACACCACCACGGGATTGAGCCCGAACACGTTCATATGCACCGCGGAGGCGCCGGACATGCCGGCGCCGGATTCCGAAATGGTCCGCATCATGATCGCGGCATCGGTGATGCCCAAACCCGAGCCGCCGTATTGTTCGGGAATGCAGATCCCGAGCCAGCCGGCATCCGCCAGCGACTTGTGGAAATCGGCAGGGAAACCGCCCTCCTTGTCCTTCTTCAGCCAATAGGCATCGTCGAAGCGCGCGCAGATCTGTGCCACGGCGTCGCGGATCGATTCCTGGTTGGCTGTGAGAGCAAAATCCATCGGATCAGTCCTGTGGGGTGTCGGGTGCCGTTGTGGTAACGCCTTCACGTATCAGCGTCGCAATCTCGTCCGCCGAGAAGCCGGCCTCGCGCAGAATTTCAGCACCGTGCTGGTTCAGGCGTGGCGCCAGCCGCGTCGGCTCCACTGGGGTGTCCGACCAGGTGGCGGACACCTTCATGTTCCGGATCGGTCCCTCGGTCGGATGCTCGACGACCGGAAAGAAATTGGTCGCGACCAGATGCGGGTCCTGCAAAATGCTCTCAAGATCGTGCATCGGCATGACAGGCACATCGGCCTTGTCGAGCAACCCGGTCCATTCGGCGGTGGTTCGCGTTTCGAAGATGCGGGCAAGCTCGGCATAAACCGTGTCGATATTGACGGCGCGCCCGGCAAAGGTCGCGAATTTGGGATGGCTGCGCAGATCCTCGCGGCCGGTCGCCGCAAAGAAATTATTCCATTGCTTGTCGTTATAGACGATCACGCAGATATAGCCGTCGGACGTCTTGTACGGCCGCCGGTCGCGCGACAGATGCCGCGCGTAGCCGCCCTTGTCCAGCGGCGGCTCGTAAGTGAGGCCGCCCATGTGATCACCCATCACGAAACCCGCCATGGTCTCGAACATCGGGATATCCACGCGCTGACCGCGCCCGGTGCGATCGCGATGAACCAGGCTGGCGCAGATCGCGCCGACCGCCGTGAGCCCCACGATGCGGTCGACCAGCGCGTTGGGGACATAGCGGGGAACGCCGTCGCTGGTCTGCGCCATCAAGGCGGGCAGCGCGGTGGCGCCCTGGATCAGATCGTCATAGGCGGGCTTGGCGGCGTATGGCCCGTCCTGACCGAAGCCGAACACGCCGGCATAGACCAGGCGCGGATTGATCTTCGAGACCACGTCGTAGCCGAGTTGCAGCCGCGTCATCGCCTGCGGACGGACGTTGTAGACCAGCACGTCGGCCGACGCGATCAGCCGCAACACCGCGTCGCGCCCTTTAGGTTTCTTCAAATCGAGGCAGATGCTGCGCTTGCTGCGGTTGGTGTTGAGGAACACCGGCCCCATGCCCGGATGGCGGGTCGGACCGATCTGCCGCGTCACGTCACCGTCTGTCGTTTCGATCTTGATGATGTCGGCGCCATAGTCGCCGAGCATCTGGGTGGCATAGGGCCCCATCAGCACGGTCGTCATGTCCACGACCTTGATGCCCTCAAGTGGTCCCATGGTTTGGTTTGCTCCCGTGAGATGCGCGTTTCAGTCGCGCCGTGAGGTCTAGTAACGGCAGCGCGCCGGCAAGATCAAGGGCATCCGGCGTATGGGCGTATGCGTGAACGCCAACACCGCTATCGTCCCGGCGAACGCCGGGACCCATACTCCGCGACGCTGAAATTGAAAGACGGCGCTGACGCCACGGCACAACAACGACATCCGGTGGTTATGGATCCCGGCGTTCGCCGGGACGACTGGCTGAGAGGTTCGTGCCTCGATCTCGACACGCGTTTTGGTCCCGCGGCGCGATGCGCCCGAGCTTTTGCAAGAAACCTTTGCCCAAAGAGGGCGTGGGGAACGCCGGGCGCACGATGCACCCGCGGTCTCGTGTGCACTTGGTAGTGGTAAAAGCACACGAGGAACAACGAGCACACCGAAATCACCCGGCATTCCCGCACGCAATGGTTTTAACGGTTTGCTTCGTGCTCCCCGGCGATCGGGCTCTTTTGCCACCGTCGCCTTGCGGATTGAAGGTTTTGTCCAGCCCGGTTGAGCCGAACGAGCCTCCGCTAGACTTGACGCCAGCGTCGAGGCGTCAGGACCACACGACTTCACCGTCCGCAAGCAGCGCCGTCGTCTTGCATGCCGCTAACCGCTCACGGAGAGCAATCCGCCCTGCGCTCGCATCGCACGCCCAACACTGCTGCGTCCACCGCATCCCATCCCGCGTCCGTGACGATCGCGATACGCCCCTTGTGTGGGACGAGACAGCGGCGGTTATAGAAGTGATTTGGGTCGGCGCGAAACAGCAAAATTTTTTGCTATGGGACTCGACAGCCGCGATCACACCAAATCTAGCCCGTCGGGCAGTGGATTTTTTTTACACGACGTCATTCGTCATCGCGACGGGAAACAAAATTTGACCCGTCGGGCAAATCACCGGCGACCGCATGCGACAGGTGTTGAAATAATTCAGCACTTTCGGGTGGGCAAAGCCGCTCTTCGCGGCGTGCCCATCATTTTGTAAAAGATGATTGCTCATGCCACGATACGTCCGGGCGAAACTCAAAGGCAGCATTTTCTTCTTCACCGTCGTTCTCGCCGACCGGTCGAGCCGGCTGCTGGTGGACGAGATTGATCGACTGGCCGCATAGCAGCTTTCATCGCGATGTCGAGCGTGGGCTGCTTGCCGCAGACTGAGGCGGCGACATGAAAGAAATTCAAGGAGCGTTTGGGGAGTGAACGGTGGGCACGCCGCGAAGGGCGGTTTTGTTTCCCCGCCCTACAAAGCTTCCGATGCGATGCACGCAGCGCTGTCGTGTCGCGCCATTTCTACGGTCTAGTCCGTAGGGTGGGCAAAGCCAACGGGTCGCGCGAATGCGCGCCCGATGATAAACTCCGCGTGCCCACCACTCTTCGTCATCTAAGAAAATGGTGGGCACGCCGCGAAGCGCGGCTTTGCCCACCCTACGAGGCCGCCCTACTTCGCGGGCTCCAGCACCGAGACGTAATTGGCCACCGCCGCGCCACCCATGTTGAAGATGCCCGCGAGTTTTGCGTCCTTGATCTGCATGCCCTCGGGGGCCTGCCCCAGCAATTGCATGGCGCTCAGCACATGCATGGAGACGCCGGTGGCGCCGATTGGGTGGCCCTTGGCCTTCAACCCGCCGGACGGATTGATCGGCAGCTTGCCGTCCTTCTGGGTCCAGCCTTCCTTGATGGCGCGCGCGCCCTGCCCCCTCGGCGTCAGTCCCATCGCCTCATATTCGATCAGCTCGGCGACGGTGAAGCAGTCGTGGGTTTCGACAAAGGAGAGATCGGAGAGCTGCACGCCTGCGGATTGCAGCGCGCGCTGCCATGCCACGGTGCAGCCTTCGAACAGCAAGATGTCGCGCTTCGACATCGGCAGGAAATCCTGGGCGTGCGCGGTGGCCTTGATGTTGACCGCCTTGCCCATGGTCTTGGCGGTTTCCGCATCGGCCAGCACCAGCGCCGCCGCGCCATCCGACACCAGCGAGCAATCGGTGCGCTTCAGCGGTCCGGCCACAAACGGATTCTTCTCGCTTTCGGAACGGCAGAACTCATAGCCAAAATCCTTGCGCAACTGCGCGTAGGGATTGGCGACGCCGTTCTTGTGGTTCTTGGCGGCGATCATCGCCAGCGCGTCGGACTGATCGCCGTATTTCTGGAAATAGGCCTGCGCGATCTTGCCGAACACGCCGGCAAAACCGCCGGGGGTGTCGCCATCCTCCGGCAAATACGACGCGCGCAGCAGGTTCCTGCCGATCTCGGCTGGGGGCGTCCGCGTCATCTGCTCGACGCCGACCACCAGCACGATCTTCGCAGCACCCGCCGCAATGGCCCTGATGCCCTGATGCACCGCCGCCGAACCGGTCGCGCAGGCGTTCTCAACCCTTGTGGCCGGCTTGAACCGCAGTTGCGGATCAGCCTGCAGCACCAGCGATGCGGTGAAATCCTGCGGCGAGAACCCGGCGTTGAAGTGGCCGAGCACGATCTCGTCGACATCGCCCGCGGAGATGCCGGCGTCGGCGAGCGCATCGGTGGCAACCTTGACCACCAGGCTCTCGACGGTTTCGGTATCGAACTTGCCGAATGGCGTATGCGCCCATCCGACGATGCTGGCTGTCATGGCGGTTCTCCCTGTCTTGCTCGGAGGATTTGTAACCTATTGATTGCGATACTTCACGCCGGTTTCAGCAATTTCATCGTCCGATTGCAGATGGCCGTTATGCCGGCCCAGTTGCCGGACCTGACATCCGCCGCCGGGCATAGCCAGGAACCGCCCACCGCAACCACGTTCGGCTCGGCCAGCCACGAAGCCGCGTTGGCCTCGCCAATGCCGCCGGTTGGACAGAACCGCACATCCGGAAAAGGTCCGGCCAAAGCACGAAGTGCCTTGATACCGCCGGACTGCTCGGCCGGGAAGAATTTGACGAGATTGAAACCGTGCGACAGTCCCAGCATCAGCTCAGATGCTGTCGCTATGCCCGGCGCGAACGGCAAGGCGCTTGCGGCAGCGGCCTTCAGCAGATCGGGCGTGGCGCCGGGACTGATACCAAACCTGGCGCCGATCCCTTCGGCCCGCGCAAGATCGTCCGCGTTCAGGATGGTGCCGATCCCCACGACGGCATCCGGCACATGGGCCATGATCGCTTTGGCGGATTCGATCGCGACCGGCGTCCGCAGCGTGATTTCCAGCGTTCGCACGCCGCCTGCGACGAGTGCCTTGGCCAGCGGCACCGCGTCTTCAAGGCGCTCGATGGTGAGCACCGGGATGATCGTCGCCTGCGCAAACAGCGCGGCGAGTTCTTTCTGCTTTGGTGTCGCGGTCATCGAGAGGCCTTGCGAGAGGGTGCCGATCGCGGTGTTTTCCTGGCCGGCATGGCATAGCGCGGAATGATCGCGCCGGGATAGCCCACGACCACGCCGGCGAGACGATGTCCAGCGCGCGCGGCCTCGATCGGGTCCGAGCCCGCCAGCCGAGCGGCGATGTAGGCCGCTGCAAAACTGTCGCCCGCCGCGGTGGTGTCGACGGCAGGTTTTGGCAGGGGCTCGGCCTTCAGCTCGTGCGAACCGCCGGCGAACCGCAGGACGCTGGCGGGCTCGCTGAGCTTCAGCACCACCTCCGGACTGGAAATGCGGGCCATCACGGTCGCGTTGCCTTCGCCGGGATAGAGCGGCAGTAAATCTTCCGTCGAAGCCAGCACGATATCCGCGGCCTCAAAGGCATCGCTAAAGACGCTGCGCGCCATGTTGAGATCGGGCCAGCCGCGGGCGCGAAAATTGGTATCGAACGCAAAGCGGGTCCCGAGCAGCCGCGCGCGCTTGAGAGCCGCCATCAAGCGCTTTCGGCCGTTCTCGCTGTAGATCGACAGCGTGATGGCGGAGAGATAGACGACGTCGTAGCTTGCGAGCGAATTAAGGATGTGCTCGGTTTCGGGTAAGTCCATCAGGGCGCGCGCAGCCGCGCTTTCGCGCCAGTGGAAGAACCGCCGCTCACCGTTGTCGTCGGTCTGGATCATGTAGATGCCCGGCAATTGGCCTGGCAGCCGCGCAACGCGCTTGGTCCCGACACCTTCGGCGGTCCAGCCCGCGATCATCTCATCGCTCAGGGCATCGTCGCCGAGCGCCGTGACATAATCGACATCAACGCCTAGGCGGGCGAGATAGACCGATGTGTTCAACGTATCGCCGCCATAGCCGCGCGAATACAGGCCGCCCTTGGCCGGCTTCAGCTCGATCATGCATTCGCCGATGCACGCTACCCGGGTCATGACCGCTTCCGCTCGGGTCCGCTTGAACGCATCCTAGTACCTGGAATCACAAATCGGTATTGTAGCCCATCCTTCGAGACGGCCACTTCGTGGCCTCCTCAGGATGAGGTCTAACTTGTTGAAACACAACAACCTCATGCTGAGGAGCGAGCGACGCGAGCGTCTCGAAGCATG